>Ga0268261_10001549_pt1 | contig 15932 bp, 11 predicted proteins | sample TergutNc150P1_FD_190353 | JGI IMG/M metagenome (GOLD analysis project Ga0268261, IMG submission 190353) | Nasutitermes corniger P1 segment gut microbial community from laboratory colony in Florida, USA - Nc150 P1 (SPAdes) (version 2) | ecosystem: Host-associated > Arthropoda: Insects >... | reverse complement strand
CTCGTCCAGAGGAGTCCTACCGACTGTGCTGCGTCGTTGTGTGTGATCTAGAAACATCAAGAATGGGTGCTCCATATATATATATAACATTAGTCGCCTAAGGGTTAATAATTTAACCCTTATCCTGCTAACGTGGAGAAAATGGTGAGCTCCTAATAATGCCAGCAAATAGCAGATGGGATTTAATTCGGCGTCTAAGGGTTAATCACACTTGATAATATTACGCGCAATTATGAACACATTTTTTTCCTAGCTGAATTTGACCACAGTTTAAAAATATATTCCACGTATATACCTGCATTAAATACAGACAGGTATGTGTATTGACGTCAGCTTCATATGTTCTACAATACATAAAAATTCGACCGGAATTTGAAATATTTAAACAGGGATAATTTTAAACATAATGTATTAAGAAATCAAAATTCTCAAAAACAAAAAATTAAACACTCCATATTCAGGCCCATCAGCTTCCCTCTGCCCATATGTGCCGTGTAAATTCTTCAATACAGAAAACACTTGAATCGCTGCCTTGTGACTTTTAACGCCGCCTTGTTTAGGAAATTGTGAATTAGGGTTTTACAAACTGCGAGTCCTGTTTTCATACCTTTCTCCGAGTGACGAAATCCACACAGACGCCACAAAGTTGTAGAATCAAACTACTTCCTTCTGTCACATAATACCCTTCAAAATGAAAGAGTTCTGCAAGCTAAAAAATTTTCTATGTCTTTTTGAATGAAATGTATTTGTGAATTATCCAAATAATGATGACATACCCAGATTGCCAATCACCACAATAGGCCGAAATTTTCACAACGCGATAGTGAGATAGAGATATCTTACTACGGGTCCAGAAGTCGGATTGTCGCACGGAGTGCGAAAGTACGTTGTGCAGCCCAAAGCTGTAATAAGAAACCTGGGGAAACCTACTACCCGCCTTCAGCACTCGGTCACAGAATAACCGTTACGTTTTATGCATGGTGTGCAGCTTTTTGAAAAGCCAACGGCTATTTATCACTTTGTGACAGAGACAAATCCACACAGCAATAATCTAGCCAAACACATCGTTACGTTTACAGTAAAGTAAAGGTTATGACGCTTATGTAACACAAGTTTTCGTGTTTACTGAATTATGCTAAAATAACAAAATTTACGTCATATTTCAAGTCGCACGTCGTTACGGACAGTGAAGTAGCATAGCAACTGCTGGAGGCGTCACGGCCCTCACTAGGACTGTGGAAGGCCACATCAGGGTAGCAAGCAGCATCCAAGAACACAAGACTGGTCCATTGAACACTACAGCAGATGTTACAATTAAATTTGTGCTGGATCGATGTGAATTAAGGCATTCGGCACCTATATACAAATAAAATGAACGGTTTTTATCACAAGAATTTTTGTGAGATAATGTGATTTCAAATTGTAAAAAGCGAAGTTAAACACAGAAACCCTGCATATTGGTACCGTCTGCTTGCAGGTTTACTTTCTCGAAAAAGCCAAATAATTGCTGTCACAGGGTTTGTGAAAGAATGTAAGAATACAGTAAACAAAGACGTAGAATATTATGTGAGTAAAGTAGCTACTTATAATGCAGGAGATCATATATTGGAAATAATCCAGCCATTTCTTTTGCTGTTCCGCTGTGTATATTGCGCCCTAAAGAACGTAAAATCAATAAGCACTTTGTAATGTTTGAGGATAACAAATGAAACAGAAGGCATTCTCTCACATTGAAAGGAGGACACAGAAATTTGTATAAGAACGAAACCTTCTGTGGCGAAGGAGTAAACAAATGTTAAATAGTACAAAGTAGTTTATGTAAAATTGTATTTTAATATTGTTTTCATGTTTGTCCAAACGTTTAATATTTTATTGCAGCAATTCGCACGGTTGGCAGCACTGACTGGATACTGCGTAGAGCATTAAATTGTGTAATTTATACTGCGCTTTAGAAACCCATCCAGTGTCAAAAGTTCAAAATTTGCGATGATTCAGGGGAAGTTACGAGATTGACGCCTAGTCGCTTGAGTATAGGGAGAGGCGATGAACTGTAACATAATATTGTAAAGCGATTGTATTATATGTTTTTACCCTTTCGGCTGTTGTAACAACGTTATAAAGCGTGATTTCAGTGTTCTGACACAATGAGAATAAGATTATCGCTCTTCTGGAATGTTGCGCAGCGTTGATTGGTAGTTAGTTACCGAAATTTCTGGACAATCTATCGGTCCCATCTTCTTCTGTGAATGCTCCACCCTTGAAGGTGAGACCTACAGGCTGTCGCGAAATTTTCGAAATTTACCATCAATCAATGCAGCAGAATATTTCAGAACAGCGAAGACATAAGCTTGAAGCCGTTTCGCTCGAAGAGCTTTCTATGGCCATTCAATATCTTTAGTGTTCATCTAATATATATCAGTGAGCCTATCTCCGTCATCAAACAAACTGACATTTGCATTACTAGTAACGCAGCGGAGTATCAGTATACCAATATACGGACAAGCTAAACAGCTATGGTCATGGTAGTAACTGAGCTGAATTTCGTTCATCTGAATTCAAGGTAAGAAGCCACAGTAACATATAAATTAAATATGAATTCTTTTGGTGTGACAAGCTATAGGAAATATTACAGGCTAAATTGTTAGAAGAATTACAACCTAATGTGTTTTGGAGCATTGGTTCCAACGAGGCAGGTAAAATGTATTAGCTCAGTGGTAGAATCAATGGTTAGGAACAACATCTCAGATGTAAAACCTATGTTTCCTTGTTACATATATATGTAGTTACTCCGTGTGTTTTATTACAGTAAGACAGCTAATCCATGGTTCTTATATATTATAATGGCAATAGCTACCTGACTGACAGGACTGGCTGACAGTTCCAAAGAATGTAGAACTACTCATATTGTATGTATTAGTCTATCTCGGCCTTGAATATTGATCGCTAAATGAATTAAACGGAATCCAAATACAAAGGAAACGCCATTGGCCATATATCTGGCACGTTGCACACAAAAATCATATTCACACACACACACACACACACACATAAATGAATCCTTTTAATGAAGGCAACAAATTATGAAGTATGTAGTACATTTTTTCAACAGTACTTTATTACGCCCTCTCTGTCTCTCATGCCCAAATAATTTTCTTTCTTCGCCCTTTTTACCAAATCCCTTAACATTATCGTTTCCTTAAAAGTTTAAAGTAAATTACAGACTTTATATCTATAGCACACCAGCTAATGATCTGGTATTTGTATTTTCATCTTAAAATTTTAAGACAGGTATGTGAAGACAAAATGTTTTATTTTAGGCCGAGATTGTGGAAACCATTCCATAAATTTACAGATGAAGTACTACACCAAGATAGAGAGATATATTCGCACTTCAAATACACTTCGATGATCCGCCTGCTAAATATACGTACATCGTTTCCTTGAACTCTACATCTAATCCCATACGACATATTTTATTATTCAATATTTCACAAGGTTTTATAAAATTCAAGCTCTCTATTTTAGGCAATCTATATCTCCACACGCTGGCGATCTGAAACCTGAAATATATTTGTAAAATGTATCCCTCTTGTATTCTTGTAATTAGCGCACAACATGATTAATCAATCTCTCTCGATCGTCACGTGGCCTAAGGTGTCAGTCTATGGCCGCTTAAATGTTGGAATTGCGGTTTTGAATCCTGTGGGGCCATGGATGTCTGTCTCTTGAGAGTGATATACTTTGTCAAGTAGAGGTTTCTGCGACGGCTTTATCCTTCGTCCAGAGGAGTCCTACCGAGTGTGGTGTTTCATTGAGTGAGTATAGGCAAAACAGTATCTCTCTAGACCAGCAATTCGAAGGTAGAATTGGTCAGAATAAGAAAGAAAAAAGAAGGAAAAAAGAAAGAAAGAGAGACAGACAGAAAGATGGCTATTCTTTTTTAGGCGAAACGCGTTGTCCTATTTTCATAAATATGTCATATTTACCGAATAAAATATTCACTTCCATCATCATTCAGTTTGCCTGTGTTTCAAAGTCTAGTAATGTTATATGCACAAACCAACACACTGTAATTTTCGCTCCGTTTTGTATTTGGGATGAAACAGGAACTACTTGACGTAGATTATTACGAAGAATACACACAGTTAAATAAAGTGAGCTGCGTTCTTCTGGGTTATTACGCAGCAAGTAGTGTTAATTCCTTACCGAAATTTCGAGACAATCTATCGTTCTCATCACCAAGTGTCAAGAACACAAAAAGAAATTCAGCCCAAGCCACGCAAATCCAAGCCAAAGAGCTAATTTGGGGCGTTGACTTGCGCGAAGCACGAATCGGCGTCCCTCGGTATATTAGACACGCCTCCTTCGATCGAACCACTGGGCACTTTAACAGACACCTTATAATCTAACTGCGGATAATGTTTACGCTATGATTTTGAGTCTAGATTTAAGACCTAAACTAGAGCATACCAAAAGCTGGTGCTCAATTAGCACGTGAATGTATTTATTGTGGGGTACACTTTTACAGGACGGTTGTCTGAAATTTGAGACCAGACCGGCGCAGTCGCAAGCTGTTCAGTCACATTGGTGAAGCTGCCGTGCCTTCCTAAGAGAGGTGGGGTGGGGGGATTCGTACTGGGTCTTGTATTTCCATTATATACCAAAACATTCGCCTTACAACTGAGGTAAAATCACGGAAAAACGTCAGTCAGTGTATCCGAAATTTGCCTAGCTAAACAATGCTGGGCAGGATTCATTAAGTCGACTTGACCACAGATTTGTGTTTGCCTTGACTGTCCTATTTACCCAGGTCTCCTTTAGCTCCCACTTCAAGCAACCGGGGCCAACCATCGATCACAGCAGCTATCTGCCAAGTTTCCAAACTAAGGGTATCTTATAACAACTAACTTTAAGTCAAAACTTACACTTTGAAATCTTATGTGGACTGCGAAGAATAGAAATTCCAAATCCTCTTAAAATTGCTTGCTACCATGTTACCAGGGTGCACTGGTAGCAAGGCGAAGACGCTTGGAATGTAACATATGCAGCTTCCCAACGTGGGTGCAGTCAGCGAAACTACGTATGGGGCAAAAGCAGTCCATCATGGGACGGATGAGCTACTGGTACAGCAGGACCACATTCCGGAAGGAGAGACTTCTCCTCTTCGGGAGAGGACCCAGCTATCCAATCCTTTGGACATATTTCTTTCTAACCCGATTGATATGAAGCAACAAAGTCTGTCGATTATCTAGGGTCTCCCCCATATAACGCGTTTATCGACCCATTTGACTGACTCCCCAACAGCTGACTGGTAGTGGTTCGAAGATATGCCGTCCGGCCCTTGCGCAAATTATAATTTTTCTTTTCGAGACGTTGATGGTTATCCGCCATTCTCTCAGCCACCGATCCAATTCGCTGTAGTGTGCCTCCAGGTTGCTGATAAGCATCGTCGGCTTGAGGAAAGTTGCATGATGGTCGTGTCGTCCACGTAGAGGGTTAATTCGACGTGATGCGAAAATGAAGTTTTGCCTTTAACATAGAATCCGAAAAGGAAAGGGAAAATTAGACCACACCACATGCCATGACAAGATGGTATGGCTGTCTGGAATGACGCTTCGAACGTCCGGTCGCGGAGGTAGGATGAAATGGTTTTAAGCAGGTGTTACGGGAAACCCGAGAATAGTTAGCTTTTAAAGGAGACCATCGATCCAAATAGTATCTGAAGCCATGTCGAGGAAAACCGCGCCTTTGAGCCTTTTCTCACCAATGTTCTTGGCCACCTTTTCAACTACGCGGGCCACCCACAAGGACGTGCTTGCCGGTGGCAGAATGCAGGGAACAGTGTAGTCACCAGTGCTGCTTTAAATAAACCTTACCGGGATTGGAAATATTCTGACAGGAGCACGCGAGAGAAAAAAGCGAACCAATTATTAGAAGACTCTAACAATGAAATAATAAAAATGAAATAGAATTGATGGGAAATATAATGATGTGGTTATACCTCGACGTGAAGAGGTTCACGAAGACAGGTCACTGACGGTATAGGAAACGCCGACAATGAAACCCAGAAAACCCCAGAAAACTTAGAAAAGATTAGTAAAAATTAAGGCAAGGTACAAAAATGGGAAGAAAATAACGAAAATAGGAATACAAGTGAAACGGAGAAAGAACGATAAGGAAAGCAGACGCTGGATAAAAGTGAGGAAAGCTGTCCGGCCCCAAGAGGGAAGAAGGGGGATTAGACAGAATCAGTAGTGGCTCTACGAGAACGCTGATTTGGGGAACGGAACCGCCGTTACAGCTTGGGAGAAGATTGGGGCATTTACAACGGCCGTACGTTAGTCACCACTACTTACTACATCTAAAGAGGCAAAAGATAGGTGTCCGTGACTCTTAAAGCCGGGCAATCCTTTCTGTCCTTATTGTTGCTGTGGGGAGCTCCATTTCATAGCCTCCTTCGTAAGGCGGTCCATGTAGCCAGGTACAGTACAAACGACCCAGCTGTCTTGGAAACATATAAGAAATTCGTGGTTAACACCGTGTTCCGCCAAAGCCGATTTGTGTGGATGTCCAGGCCGTATGTGTCCATAGTGCTCCTTTTTTCTGGCTTCTATATATAAACAAATCCAGGTGTACCTGGGCACAGTAACAGGAAATGCTGTACACTCCCGAAGACCCCGTCTCAGGCCATCCTCCACCGGACGAAGAAAACTGGGAACCTTCCTAACCTACAGGCCAACACATTTATATTGTGTTTAGCCACCATTCTGCTCAGTCGGCCGTAACTCGTCTGCATATATACAAGAAGAATGCACGAATCGGGCTTCTCTTTCGACTTGGAAATTTGACCGCCAGGTTGAAGGCTCGACGTATGTACGAGGGTTGCTCAGAAAGTAATGCCAAACATTTTTTCTCGATAACTATTTATTCAGAATGTATGAAATTCACGCAGAGTATAACTGGATGTTTCCTTTACACATGCGACTTTTCCACATAATCTCCATCTACGTCTAAGGCCTTACGCCAGCGCGAAACTAGGGCATGCATGCCTTCGTTTCATACATTCTGAATAAATAGTTTCCGAGAAAAATAATGTGGGGCATTACTTTCTGAGCACCCCTCGTACTTCAGACTACACCCATTTTTACTGAAAATTGTTTTGAGGTACTACATATTATGGAGGCTTCCTTGTCACATATAGTCATGGCTCTGTGCACCAACGTTGAAAGAACGGCTTGTATGTTGGAAGGATGGTGATATGATCCTGGGTTCAGGTAGAGGTTTTTGTGGGTAAGTTTTGTGTTGAAACTTAGATCCGAAAAGGGATCTCTTTCATAAGACGTTAACATAAACGTTCACAACAAACCTCCCCATTTACCTTAACAGAAACCAAACTTTATTTCATGATAAGAATATTGATTTAACAAATGTCGATTTCGTTCACCTCACATTTATTGCTCTGCATGTTGATTTACTCGTCTAAATTCTTCCAAAATTCGTCACTAAGAAATAATTTTCCACACGCTGATTTTGCCATCGAACTGCAGGAACGAATCCTAATACTACTGTCACTATCGTGTATTTATATTCAACAGTTCCGTCGACGAATGCGGAATACTGCGTCGGTTATCATAAAATTCTGTAGATTTCGCATTTTTGTTTTTAGTTTTATAAACAACATTATTTAGTGACCAAACCCTGAATTCACTAGTCAGCTTTACCACTATTATGACTTCTCTCCTACTATTGCATTCACAGTTTAACTAAACAGTCCATCTTTCTACATGCTCACATCACGCTTCGTAAAATTTTATACACTCTACACTATCCAGTTTCCTGTTTTGCTGTTGTTACTAAAATTGCATATTGCTCAGAACGCAAACAAGAGATCCAAAACTCGTCAATGTCATATTTGACTAGCTCTAATCTTCTCAAATTCTGTATTTAAACAAGAAGAATGATTTACGTGTTCCACTTCCTTTTACATGTTTTACACTAAAGGTATTAGAAATCAGTTTCTGGAAATTCTGAATTTCAGGGGTAGTGTGTGGGTTCTCCTAATATGGCAAAAACGTGGGAAAACTTTATTCCGACTTTTAGGTTTAGGCTGTTTATTACTCCTTAGTAATGTACAAGCTTGCAGATATGCCAATGTATAATTCTTTGTTAAAAGATTAATTGAAATCCTCATGTCACAGCCAAGGAGCCCTCATCTACCACCTTCGACTCTGCTTAAAATCCTGGGATTATCATTATAAAACAAGCCGCATTATTACATTTGTGCCATCACAACTTTGTTCAGTCCTTCGTCACATAAAGTTTCGATGGTTATATAAATGACCTAGTGTCTCATTTCTTAACTTTAATAATCAGAAGTTATGTTATTGATTTTATGTTATTTAGGGCGCAATATCCATGTCGGTACAGAAAAATGAAAGCACAGATCGATTTCAGGGCTTTGAACAGCAGTAAACATAGTCAATAATATGCAGATTTGTGTGGTGTTGAATATCGAATTGCCATGAGCATCACAATGATTACTGCTTCACAGCGGAAATACGGAACATTGACAACATTGATTGGATGAAGTTTTGCAACAAATTAAATGTTTCGATTTTTTTGTGCAACCCTCTTTCTAAAATTTTCCAGCGTCAGTTCTTCTGGTGAAAAGAAGAACGAACATTCAGGAGACTTTCTGTGTTGAAAAATGTACGAAATTATGACTTAGTCTTGCCATTTGATGCCAACAAGATAGAAAATAAACGTTTGGCGTAACCTTCTGGCGTGTACGTGAAATATTTACACATCTTCGGCTAACATAATAAAATTGATACCACTTCCCTTAAAAACAGGGACCAAATGGAGATAAGTGCCAATGCTAACAAAGAAATCTACCCAATTCAATATATAAACTGTCTCATATTTGTGTTCGATTATCAGCAAATAAGGGTTTTGTCGAAATATTTTCACGTCGGTCTCCACCATAAAATTTCTCGGAAATCTGTCCAGTGGAAGACACGCCCTTTTGCCTGCGTGCAGACGGACGCACGTGAAGCAAATGGGTTTTAATTCGTACTATGCTGACTCGCATGAAAGACTTACGTAGCAGCCGCAGTAAATTCACCAGACAAGATTTTGTTGGCGTGTAAAATCTTGGGGTATTGAAGCAGCGGTATAATTTATCGCCTGCCACTATAAGGTATTACAGACGTTTGCATCTTCTAATGGCCTGTCATTTGTCAATAGAAATGTCATTGTCTAAATCTCGTGTAGGAAGTTCAGCATTCGGGACAAATTTCTGAGCGGCACTAACACGTAAAAGTAAATATTGGGGCCTACATTTCCCTCGTAAATCTGCATCTTTGCCCACTAAAAGAAACAACAGAGACTTTGCAAGAGTTAACATAAATTGGACTTTTTTAAACACGGACATTATACACCGTTATTATAAACTTCCTTGGGTGATTTGGAGTTCAGGTGTGAAATATGAATAACAAATTTTGAAAGTAATATATAAAATAATTCCCTTTTAGCAGCGCATACGTAACTTTCAAAGTTTTGTTCACTCCTGTGTTACAGAAACTTGGCCCGTTTTATAAATTTATGTGGTATACTTTCAGTGTAATAACTGACTACCTGTTTTACTTCTCTCCTTGAGTTATGACAAGTTATCTTACTGATTTTCATATTTAGAATATCGCGCAAGAAGCGAAACAACAAAAGTGGTCAGATCTGAAAATTATGGACAGGTACGTTATGGTCGACCTCTGGGCCACAATTCAAGAACAGATTAAGAATAACAGTCAAAAACTTCAGTAGTTCGTAGAAATATGTCAATTTCGATCCTTCTACTTCTGTAACAGCGAGTACAGATGAATGCGCTTAAAGGTTTTTTTATGTTAAGGTAAAATATTTATGGTAAAGGAATTTTTTTTTTAATTTTGTTAACCTGATGTCAGCGATTAAAGAAAACAAACACAAGCGTCCGAACATACGTAACACTGTATAATTTATGCAAAGTATAATTTATATTTTTATTATAACACTTCATAATATTAGTCATATACAAAAATAAACATTATCTGGGCTCTGTTTGACCATACTTTAAAAAATAAATTCAACGTATGTATATCTCTGTTAAGTACAGCGTGATAGTCGTATTGACGTCACTTCATATATTTACAAGCCATTAAAATTCGAACGACGTATAAAAAACTTAACGTACAGTATTGAAGAATCGTAAATTACAAGAAACACAGCAATTAGAAACTTCATATACTCGTACAGGCACATCAACTACCTCCTCACTAACTGCGCCGTTTATGTTTAAAGCATCGTACAGATTATAGAGTTTACTGTAACACATGTTCTAATATTAACCTAATTACGCTGAGGCAACAAAATCTACGTCATATTTCAAGTCCTCAGAAGCTGTTACACAATGTGACGTAACACAAATAGTGCATGAGGCGCCACAGCTCTCAGCAGGAACACAGAAGGCCACATCAGGGTAGCGAGCAGCACCCAACAGCATAAGAATGCCCTCATTCAACACAACAGCTGACGTCATAATTAACTTCGTGTTTGGTCGATGTGAATAAAGGCCTTCAGCAGGTAAGCAATAAAAATTAACGTTCTTTAGTCATTTGGATCCAAAGTGTGGAACTGGCAATTAAAACTGCGAAACAAATATTATAAAATAACCTTACATTACCAATTGGTGTGCTGTCACAACTTTGTTCACTCCTTCGCCACAGAAAGTTTCCTTCGTGATGTAAATGTCTGTGTCCTACTTTCAATGTAAGAAACGGCCTGCTGTTTCGTTTGTTATTTCTAAATATGGCAAGTTTCTTATTGATTTATGTTCTGTAGGAGGCAAAATAAGTTACGGAATAAAAAAAAATATTGGCTGAGTTTCAATATTTTAATCGCTGCGTTAGGGTAAATATTTTTCTCACATAATATTCTGTGTTTTTGTTTAGCGCCTTGTTCAATATTTTTAATACCTGACGAGGCCAAGGCCTCAGCATTTTTCACGAAAGAAACGCTGTAAGCAGTCGTTACCAACGTGCAGTCTTCTGTATCGAACATCGCTTCGGTATAACTGCCAAAACGGTTAATGTTTGATTGCTGCACTTCGGAAGGTTGGCAGCATTCACTGTATGATGCTATGTAGAGCATTAATTGATGCAATATTTCCTGTGCTTTAGAAAACCATCAATTATAATACGTTCGAATGAAAAATTACCGATGACTCAGGAGGAGTTTCAAGTGGACGAATACACAACAGTACGATAACCATGTTCAGTCATTTGAGTAAAAGAAGATAAGAAATGTAGTGTAAAGTAATGCCTAAGAGGGACGAGGTAGCAGGGAAGTGGAGAAAACTACATAATGAAAAGCTGCACTACTCACCAAATATTTAGGGTGACCAAATCGAAAAGAATGGCATGGGCGAGACAAGTAGCACGTATTGGGAAAGGAGAGGCGGATACGGGGTTTCAGCAGGAAAACCTGAGGGAAGGAACCACTTGAGAGCCCCAGGCATAGATGGGTTGATAATATGGATATTCAAGAAGTAGGATGGGGTTGCATGGACTTGACTGATCTGGCTCAGGTTAGGGACAGTTGGCGGGCACCTTTAATTGCAGTAATGGACTTTCTGGTTCCATAATATGCGGGAAATTTCTTGTCTAACTGAGAACCGGTTAGCTTCTAAAGAAGCACTCTGCTCCATGCAGTAAGTCTGTAAGTACGTACGTAAGCACTATAACACGAAACTGCCACGCGTCCGCATAGTGTTTATACACGTCGTCTATCCTAACAACCTGGTACCATGCATGACTTCAGGGTCAAAGGTAAATGTAGTTTTTGCTCTTCTCTAATGTTACGCAGCGTTGTTTGGTAGTTAGTTACTGTCCTTTCAGTAAAGAATATTGTTCCCATCTTCGTCGATTGATGACCCATGAAGCGTAGAGCAACATTCCAGACTAGCGAAGACATCAGCCTGATAGAATTACTCTCAAAGGGGCACTTTTATGGTGATTTAACATCGCAGGTAACAATAAAACATGGGCTACTTACCTACTCACGTAACGATTTGAGGTGACTTTGGAATGAGATCGGGTAAGAGCTCTTTAATGCGTCCCATTTGAATTTACACTATCCAATACACAGAAAATAATTTTGTAGTGTTTAAGATTACGTTCCATCCGTTTTACCTGTCATCTTCACCTAATCTACCTCTCAAATGGACACAGTCCAAAATAGTAATCTTTCACAAAACGCACACAAGTTTACAACAACATAAGTTTCCAGCCGTGAAAACTGATTTTCAACACAACGAATATGAGAAGCAGATGATCATTACGGCGTTTTGCAATATGACTACAGCAGGTGTCGATGTCTCCTCCAGCAGGTTCTACAAACGTAATATTGAGTCTCCTTCTGAAGCTAATTCTATTGTCATGTATACAGTCCTCGTGCTGTTTCAGCTTTTCATCACCAAAATGTCCCTAATTGAGTGACAGAGTATGCATTGGCACAACAATATTTCCGTTCTTTACGAAGAACAAGCTTTTTATCAACGTCTTAACACTGTCAATATAAATAAAGTCACACCTTGTCAGGCCACAAGCAAACATTTCAATTTTCGCAGTGTTTACGACGATGAAATCCCACAGCTGTGAAAAGAGAGCTTTTATGTGTGATCAGTGGCTAATCTCTCAGATCAGTTCAGTTATTTTATTCTGCCTGCACATCACCATGTGGAACTGTTACACACAGTGTACAGTGACAGGTTGTGAACTGAATAGAAATATAAATGTAAATGTACGGCCACTGCTACAGTGTGCTCTTCACACAAATGTACAGACACTGCGTTAGGTGAATTGTGAACTGAATGGAAATATAAATGTAAATGTACTGCCACTGCTACAGTGTGCTGTTCACACAATTGTACAGACAATGCTTTAGGTGAATTGTTACACACAGTGTACAGTGACAGGTTGTAAACTGAATGGAAATATAAATGTAAATATACTGCCACTGCTAGAGTGTGCTGTTCACACAATTGTACAGACACTGCATTAGCCGAATTGTTACACACAGTGTACAGTGACAGGTTGTAAACTGAATGGAAATATAAATGTAAATATACTGCCACAGCTAGAGGGTGCTGTTCACACAATTGTACAGACACTGCATTAGCCGAATTGTTACACGCAGTTTACAGTGACAGGTTGTGAATTGAATGGAAATATAAATATAAACGTACAGCCAGTGTTACAGTGTGCTGTTCACACCATTGTACAGACACTGCATTAGGTGAATTGTGAACTGAATGAAAATATAAATGTAAATGTACAGCCATTGCTACAGTGTGCTGTTCAAACAATTGTACAGACATTGCAATAGGCGAATTGTTACACACAGTTTACAGTGAGAGGTTGTGAACTGAATGGAAATATAAATGTAAATGTACTGCTACTGCTACAGTGTGATGTTCACACAATTGTACAGACACTGCGTTAGGTGAATTGTTACACGCAGTGTACAGTGACAGGTTGTGAACTGAATGGCAATATAAATGTAAATGTACGGCCACTGTTAAGTGTGCTGTTCACACAATTGTACAGACACTGCATTAGGCGAATTGTTACACACAGTGTACAGTGACAGGTTGTAAACTGAATGGAAATATAAATGTAAATGTACTGCCACTGCTACAGTGTGATGTTCACACAATTGTACAGACACTGCGTTAGGTGAACTGTTACACGCAGTGTACAGTGACAGGTTGTGAACTGAATGGCAATATAAATGTAAATGTACTGCCACTGCTAATGTGCTGTTCACACAATTGTACAGACACTGCATTAGGCGAAATGTTGCACACAGTGTACAGTGACAGGTTGCGAACTGAATGGAAATATAAATGTAAAAGTAGGGCCACTGCAACAGTGTGCTGTTCACACAATTGTACAGACACTGCATTAGGCGAAGTGTTACACACAGTGTACAGTGACAGGTTGTGAACTGAATGGATATATAAATGTAAATGTACGGCCACTGCTACAGTGTGCTGTTCACACAGTTGTACAGACACTGCAGTAGGTGAATTGTGAACTGAATGGAAATATAAATGTAAATGTACTGCCACAGCTACAGTGTGCTGTTCACACAGTTATACAGACACTGCATTAGCTGAATTGCGAACTGAATGAAAATATAAATGTAAATATACTGCCACTGCTACAGTGTGCTGTTCACACAGTTGTACAGACACTGCATTAGGTGAATTGTGAACAGAATGGAAATATAAATGTAAATGTAAATGTACTACTAGAGCTACAGTGTGCTGTTCACACAGTTATACAGACACTGCGTTAGGTGAATTGTGAACTGAATGGAAATATAAATGTAAATGTACAGCCACTGCTACAGTGTGCTGTTCACACAATTGTACAGACACTGCGTTAGGTGAATTGTTACACACGGTGTACAGTGACAGGTTGAGAATTGAATGTAAATATAAATGTAAATGTACGGCCACTGCTACAGTGTGCTGTTCACACAATTGTACAGACAATGCATTAGGTGAATTGTGAACTGAATGGAAATATAAATGGAAATATACTGTCACTGCTACAGTGTGATTTTCACACAATTGTACAGACACTGCGTTAGGTGAATTGAGAACTGAAAGGAAATACAAATGTAAATATACTGCGACTGCTACAGTTTGCTGTTCACACAGTTGTACAGACACTGCATTAGGTGAATTGTGAACTGAATGGAAATATAAATGTAAATATACTGCCACTGCTACAGTGTGCTGTTCACACAATTGTACAGACACTGCGTTAGGTGAATTGTGAACTAAATGGAAATATAAATGTAAATGTACTGCCACTGTTACAGTGCGCTGTTCACACAATTGTACAGACACTGCATTAGGTGATTTGTTAACTGAATGGAAATATAAATGTAAATGTACTGCCACTGCTACAGTGTGCTGTTCACACAATTGTACAGACACTGCATTAGGCGAATTGTTACACACAGTTTACAGTGACAGGTTGTGAACTGAATGGAAATATAAATATAAATGTACAGCCACTGTTACAGTGTGCTGTTCACACAATTGTACAGACACTGCATTAGGCGAATTGTGAACTGAATGGAAATATAAATGTAAATGTACAGCCATTGCTACAGTGTGCTGTTCACACAATTGTACAGACACTGCGTTAGGTGAATTGTTACACACAGTTTACAGTGACAGGTTGTGAACTGAATGGAAATATAAATGTAAATGTACTGCCACTGCAACAGTCTGCTGTACACACAATTGTACAGACACTGCATTAGGCGAATTGTTACACACAGTTTACAGTGGCAGGTTGTAAACTGAATGGGAATATAAATGTAAATGTACTGCCACTGCTACAGTGTGATGTTCACACAATCGTACAGACACTGCGTTAGGTGAATTGTTACACGCAGTGTACAGTGACAGGTTGTGAACTGAATGGAAATATAAATGTAAATGTACTGCCACTGCTACAGTGTGCTGTTCTCGCAATTGTACAGACACTGAATTAGGTGAATTGTGAACTGAATGGAAAAAAGTGTAGTTTTACTGCCACTGCTACAGTGTGCTGTTCACACAATTGTACAGACACAGCATTAGATGAATTATGAACTGAATGGAAATATAAATGTAAATGTACTGCCACTGCTACAGTGTGCTGTTCACACAATTGTACAGACACTGCATTAGGCGAATTGTTACACACAGTGTACAGTGACAGGTTGTGAACTGAATGGAAATATAAATGTAAATGTACGGCCACTGCTACAGTGTGCTGTTCACACAGTTGTACAGACACTGCAGTAGGTGAATTGTGAACTGAATGGAAATATAAATG
>Ga0268261_10001548_pt1 | contig 15934 bp, 8 predicted proteins | sample TergutNc150P1_FD_190353 | JGI IMG/M metagenome (GOLD analysis project Ga0268261, IMG submission 190353) | Nasutitermes corniger P1 segment gut microbial community from laboratory colony in Florida, USA - Nc150 P1 (SPAdes) (version 2) | ecosystem: Host-associated > Arthropoda: Insects > Digestive... | reverse complement strand
CTGATCACTCGTCCAGAGGAGTCCTACCGACTGTGCTGCGTCGTTGTGTGTGATCTAGAAACATCAAGAATGGGTGCTCCATATATATATGACATTAGTCACCTAAGGGTTAAATTCTCGAGTCAGAAGAAGTAAAAAAAAAAATCTGTACAAAGTCTGTAGCAACAGAGAGTAGAAATAAATGTATGCGTATTTTGTGGAGTATTGTAGCCCAAAGAGCGGGATTTTTATTTATAAAATATAAAAAACAGTAAGAATTCATGCCAGTCGATTCGATTACCTCTCTTCGCTTTCCTCTACGCCAGCATAAGAAAATTCTAAATATCTTTTTCCTGTAGCAGGCGACTGCAGACAGTTGAGTCGGAAGCCCTTTCATATAAACCCTTGTCGAGATGTAGATAGGTCATGGGAACGATTCTCTACTGAGTTCGCTCAAAACCACCTGAGCTAACCGCCCTCCCCCACGCGCAATTCTAACGCCAACTTTGGAAAATAAATTCTGTTCTGATTTCTGTTTGAATCGCTTATCGGATATCTTTGTACCTCCGCTTTTGAATACTGGGACAGACGTTCAGAAGGTCGCTGTGTGTGACAAAAAAGAGTTACTTTCTTGAGGCAAGGAACCACTTGTACAACATTTTAAAACGATTTGGACCCGAACTGTATGGCATCAAAAGACTTAAAGTTAAGACTGACTTGTTTTTCTTACCCTGACTGAGGTTTTCCGTGCTTTTCCTCAGTTTAAGGCAAATGCCAAGGTAAAACTCGCAAAGACGGGGCACGGGTTTCACTCTTCCATATTAGTTGTTATTTGTGTTGTTCTGTTGTTGTTTGTGTTGTTTTATGTATTGTTTGTGTGTAAACGTGTACTGTTTTACTGCCACCGGGTGACAACCCAATTGCAGTTAACATGTACGAGTATATCATGTCGCTACATATCATATCCTGACGCCCTATGTCCCTAACGGGATAACAGGATATGATGATGATGACATATCATATCCGTACATGTGCTACATACTTGTCCGAAAGTCAAAATAAAGTTTATACACTGATCCCGCCATTGTGCTTAGACACACTACTAACTGTTAAGAGTACGTAAGGTGTTACATGCTCAGTTCAAGGCCGATGCCTCCTTAATGCAAAAATTGCTTTCATTTTTTCACCCCAGAACAGGCCACGAAGGCCCAGAGGGTTAGTAGATGTATAAATCTACTCTTTCATTAACCTCGGCTCTAAATGGGGGTGGGTGATCAAAGCCCACCCCTGGTCGCTTTACCCCTGGGAAAGAACCCTACCGATTGTGTAGGAGGATGGGTGGGCCCCAGGGCCGGTCTGGAAGAGTGTGGAAAATCTCGCCCTCACCGGGATTCGATTCCCGGACCTCCCATCCGTAGCGAGTCGATATACCGACTGCGGTATCCCGGCCTACCCTTGCTTTCATTATCTACTGTAATTTTTAAAATTTAGGTCTTGAAACCTAGCAATATCTGTGTAAATATGACGTGTGGCATATACCAAGATATCAATAGTATAATATTCGTTTTTCTGCTTAATCTTTTGACAAACCCTGTAGGTGACCTAGCAATGACTCATAATGGGTTAGTTAATAAAGTTTCGCTGATGTGAGAGGGGCTGTATTTCTGCAACCTTCGTTTTTTTTTTTTTTTGGTTATGTGTATAGTGTACTGTAGTAAATTACTTTACATTAAGTTCTGATATTTATTTTGTTTTTGCCTTTAATGCTGTGACAGTGACAAGTGTCTAATTGCCCAGCCGACAGAAATTTTGTGTTTCCTTCTGTTCTGTAAATAATCCATAAGTCAAAGTAACTTCATTAATGCCGACATTATTTAAACAATAAGGAACCTGAAAACTGACTCACTTTTATATAAGCACATAAGAAAAGCACCTCCGTAGAGAAAATACCTTTTCCATGGCCAGAAGTTATAAGGAGGGTAATAAATTGCTTCCATGTATGTACTTTAAAGTGTCATTGTCATGTTTAAAAAAAATTTCCAGTTTTAAGGAAGAGATAAGTGTAAAAAGAAACCAGTTTTGCACAGAGAAATTTATAGATCACTCGAGCCTTTTTCTAATGAGTAGGAGAAATACAATATTGTCTCACTAAATATACAGTTTACTTATACACAAGACGGCAAATGTGTAATTAAAACTAACTCAAATTTTTAAATTTACAGTAACAGATATAAAAAAGCATCTAACCGAAAGAAAATATTATATTTTAAAAATTAGTATGACTTTTAATGCGTTCTGTGGGGTTATTTGTGTACATTGATACGGCAGTCAGCACTCAGCCTAATGTAAATAACACTAATGCGGTAATTTGATTGCCCTTTCATAGCTGCGTAACTGGGCAGTGGAGGGGGGTCGAGGTGGTACAGCTGGACCCCATGTGAGTCATGACCCAAGACCGAACGTTACCACATAAACAGATACCCGAAATCAGGAACAAGATTTCGGATTTTTATCACAAGTCCAACAGATTTTAAGAATCAGTTTTTTTGTTGGTTTTAGTTTTAATCTTTGTAGCTCGCTACCAGTACCTCAAATTTTAGTTTTAACCTTTGTAGCTCGCTACCAGTACCTCAAATTTTAGTTTTAACCTTTGTAGCTCGCTACCAGTACCTCAAATTTTAGTTTTAACCTTTGTAGCTCGCTACCAGTACCTCAAATTTTAGTTTTAACCTTTGTAGCTCGCTAGCAGTACCTCAAATTTTAGTTTTAACCTTTGTAGCTCGCTACCAGTACCTCAAATTTTCGCGTCGAATGACAGAGTGACTCATGAGTTGGAAAGGATTTTGAACGAAACAGCTATATTTGAATGTTGTCTCTACGGACTGAGGGAGACCAAGAGAAGGCTTCCAAGTTGAGATTTGAATCTGGGCTCTCACGAATGCAAGGTTTGATTGATATCCACTTGACCACCATGTTCCTTATGCTGGTCGATTTGTTATACGTTACAAACAAAAACGCTATGCAGAAGCCTTGTCTTTCCGTCGTACGTTTGGGCCCATACCTTAAGTAACTTAAGACATATCGAAGGTTATGGTATGGGAAGTTTAAGGCAAAATCTATTGCACGAATTTCTTTGTTGTACATTGGTTCGCAACCTCTCATTCCTTCTTCCATGAAAATTGTTCGAACTTCATAAAGAATACTATTATATTCCTCAGAAGGTTTCGCGCGAAACAAACTTCGAAATAGCAGTATTTGCACCATAAACGTGTAAGATACCTTTTGTAATGGCTGACTTTACAGTTTATAACAATTGTATGTCACTTAAGCAATTCACATGTTCATGATTAATTTTCGTATTTTGTTTTAAATTGAATTATTTTGCGTTTTATTCACTTGCGTATTTGGCGGATATTCTAATATTTATTTTAATGCAACTGGGCAGAACGAATTGTATATACAAACGATATGAAATTCTTATTGCAAGATTTTAAATAAAATTTCTTTACGGATTATGTGTGAAGTCATTAGAGATTTAAACCATATTCGATTTTATTGTTAAGGTTACCGCTACTACTAATACTGTAAAACAACTATTATTATTATTATTATTATTATTATTATTATTATTATTATTATTAAAAAACTTACTCCAATTCTTGTTGTAAGTTACTGCTTATTTCTTTTGGTAGTTGGAGTTATTATGCCACTATTATTTTCTTATTTCCATATGCAGAATATTATTATGTACTTTTCCAAAAGTGAAAATAGAAACGGTTTCTAATAATCTGTTCTATTTAAATCTAATTTTGTAATTAGAAAGCAGGTCTAGCCAGTATATTATTTATATTACACTCAGCCATTCTTCTTTGTTAGTGTTACGGTAACTGAAAGCCATAATAATATAAGAAATTTAAAATACATGTACGCGGCTGGAGTAACACGTATAGACTCATCCTGTGCCATGTACCGATATTTTTCACGTTGAAATATTTTTGATAAACTCGATTACTTTCGTTTTGAGTTTTATGTAGTGCTACAAGGGATTACGTTGAAAGAATTCAAACCAAAAGTAAATTTGCTCTGTACATCGTGCTGTAGATATTAATTCCAGATTTTATTAAAATACGTCAACATCGAAGATAAGTATGAGAACATTTACAATCATTTTACTTTCAATTGACACGTCTTGTGTAAAAAAGGCACGCAAAGCACGGAAGTATCATAAAGATAAAATTCATTTATAAGGTAATCTAAGTAAACATCTCTGGTTTGCTGCAACTTCCTGACATAATAACCCTCCAAACTGAAAACTATACATTTACTAGAAGCAAAATTCTACGTGCAGCTTTGGAACAGAGATTTCTGTAATTGTTTACAATTTGTTTTTCGAAATAGTGATATAAAAATGCCAATTTCACCTGCAGTATCACATGGGAGTGTGTAAATATTTGGAACTGACAGCATGTGAGACTTGTTGAATAAACATGAACTAAGCAAGGAAAACCGAACAATTTGTTTATAAGTAGTTTATAATTTAGTATTACAGCCATTACATATCTCGCAATACAGATGTCGCAACGGGTAGTACAAACTAAACAAACAGCTCCATGACAACAAATATTACATCCCACGGTCGAGCTATAAATACGTCATTAGCCTGATGACGGAAACTGGGCAAAATTAGGAAGGGAGTAAAGCCAGTGGCATCCTCATCAGATGCATCAACCAGAAGGATTATCTTCATCAATAGCAACCCAGTACGATGCGAGGGCCCTCGCTTCGACAAGGGGGAAGGGATTCGCGGGAATTAACGGGAAGAATGCCTCGTGGTTGAATGAAAGCAGTGGCCTTCATCATCACGAAATCCGATACGGCTGAAGCGCTATTCTGATGGAACATCATACCATGTGGGAACTGATGAATACAGTCTGCAAGCAACAAATTCCCCCCCCCCCCCTTCCCACCAAAAAAAGACAATTCTTATCCCATGTGTGTCCATTACTCTAATACTTCGTTACTTTTTATGTGGTTCCTATCCGTTCTAAGATATTATTATGTTTAGTTTCATATGTTATTTATTATACAATATTTTGTTAACAGCTTTTATTATAGGATAAATACCGCCCGTTACTCTCCGGCACTGTATGACATTGTACAAGACGTCAGTGTAAGCGATTACCTTTCTGGCTTGTATTTCCAAGGTAACTGCTTCAAATCTAGGTCAGAGTATCGACTATTATGATTATTCTCTTTCTTGGTTTTGTTAGGTCCCTTCAGCAAAATGGAGGGATTTGACCTTAAATTGGGCTAAATCCTTTTACTTCTTTTTATTTCCGATTATCAGTCGCTGTTATTCGATTTTTCTACACGAAGTTACTGATATCCTTACACACGTATAACAAAATATAAAAAAAAAATTTAATTGCACACGAAAATATGGAGAAGCATTAAAATTAACGGCGGAATTGGTATAAAATCTCTTGGCCATTAATAGAATATTGTACCTAAGAAGAAGTATCAGTTGGGTTGTTTTACTCTGTAACATCAATGTAATAATGAGTTAAAATTCGAAAGTTTGTGGTAGTTAGCTGTAGCAAATTTTGTAAATACACTGGAATTGCTAATTAATTTAACAGAACAGATTTTTCTGAAGTTGTTGACATAAGATAGCTAGTCAAGAAATGTTATATTTGCCTAGAATGCAAATGTGAAACATAATGTTAGCAAAGGCTTTCTTTCAGATACTTACTTCATAAAGTGTCATCCTATTTAGGGTATGTTTCCAAGTTACCTTCCCAATTGTTATTCTACATTTCTTAATTGCTTTATGCCTGTTACATGCTCTATCTATCTCGTGCTTCTTGATTAAAATCAGTCTGTTGAGTATTAGACGAAGAGCTTAAGCTATAAACTACCTAATTTTGTAGTTTCCTTTGTTTATTTTTTATTTTTAGACATCTCTCAGCACTTCTGTTTCTATTTAAGTGAGAGACAGAGTTAACAATCATGTACAGCCAGAGCCCAAGTAGTCTGTAGTTCTTCGTGTACTTAAATATTTAAGAGTTTAAAGAGAAAATGTTAGGGTACAAAATTTGGTATGGAATTCCGGAATCTAAATGGCATTGTCAGTAGTTTTCTTTCTCAGGAAATTTGTCACCACGTAACAGAAAAACCAAGTTTTAAACCCAGTATGCTATTCCAGTAATGTGCCCACTCAAATGTGGGAATGATAATTTAGAATTTGCCGTGTTCAAATTACTCGGAAAGAATTAAATTCCCTGTTGAAACATGAAAATAAAATTTTTTTCTTTATGTTGGAATATGTGTCAACAAAAACTGTGTATTCAGTATGTACCTCAAACGAGGCTTTGGATAACGAGTCTTGGCCCTACAGTCATTACATTTCCAGAATTGAAGAATGGTAGGTAATCAGACGTTAACTCGGTGTACAGTATTTTATTTATTTGTTCCTTTATTTACGGCTCATTTAACAGCGCTGCCAGCAGCTCAGGTGATGCAAAGTTACATAAAAATGAATAATGAAAATAAACTGGGGAATCCCGGGAAAAAAATTCTTGGCCAGACTTGGAGAATTATCCAGAAATTATTCTGAGGGTATTGAAGAAAACCACTTAAGCGACATTTAATCTGGTCTTCCGAATAAGAATGATAGTTCTTCACACTATATGGCTACGTTCGGCGTCCTCTTGCTTCATACCGCTTAGGTATAGATATTTTTCTCGGGATTTTATTCTGTTACATCATCAAGGTACGTTATTTCTCGACGTCGACGAAAGGAGTCTCGAAACCATAACCTATTTTCGGACGAGTAAATTGGCGAGAAGGTGGATGATAAAATCTTTTACATTGAGCGGCAACACTCGCTTTTCGTACGTAATCTGCTCTTATTTTTCTCTCGAGTGAAAGATTTATACCATACATGTTTTTAACATGTTTTAAGGGTACAAAATATTCTAAGTATTTAATTATAGATATTTATGTGACGATTTTTCTTCAGGCATTCTAGTGAGAAAACTCTAAAACCTTTGCTCAGCGTCCTTTGTGTTCTTGTCTCCAACACCATGTTTATTTCCGTCTGAGAAAGGTTGTGTTATTTCTTGTACGGTAGCCTATATATTTCCAACACGCTAAATTAAAATTTCCAGGTGCTTGCATGTTATTTGTCTCTGAGTTTAAAGTTTCAAATGGTAATATATCAAAGTGATTTGATTATTTAATCTTTAAACATATTTTTTTATGTAAGAACTACAGCGGTCGAAGAAATAAAAATTATTGCCATCTGAGTTTCGTCATTCTTTGTCACGTTTACGTAGGCTATTTGTGTATCCAGCTTACTTAATAAAAGGTTCAAAAATCCTTAAAAACCCTCATTCTGTTTAAGTTTGAAGGAGGTAATAAAGTAATAAAAATAAAGTAATTTGTAAAGATTTCGGTGGAATGAAACAAACATTTACTTTCGCAAGTATGCCTTAGCATATGTTTAACTTCAGTCATACAAATTTCAGAATTAATAATAATAATAATAATAATAATAATAATAATAATAATAATAATAATAATAATAATAATAATAAATTGATCTAGCTCTACTAGTTGTTTAATAATATCCACTGGCCTATGCCCACAGTGGATTTCTTACAAATCATTTGTATTATAAAGGGTAGGCATAGGAATAGCTCATGTATTAAAATAGCAACAGTAAATACAACAACCAGGACCACGTACATAAAAGTCTGCGTTTCCGAAAAGCAAATTGAATAGAAAATGTAAAAGATACGAAAAGTGAATACGTTGTCTACTTCAGCAAAAATAAGAAATATAAAAACTATCAGTTCACAAGTGGAAAGCAGAGAGAACAAATACAGGATTAACATTACTAGTGCATCACAAAGAATTTAAAAAATTACAGATGAGAAACTTAGAACAATACGAGTATTTCAATTTTAAATCTCATTGCTTAAAAGCACAAGAAATAAAATAACAGAATGCAGTCACAAAAGGAATATTTTGATAAAATTAACAGTTACAATTTAATGACGCAAATTCGAGATCTCACAGTATGTAACAATAATATAGTTTACGGCCTTTGTGTGTTTAGGTGCCTGATGGTGACCGTTCTTGGCGGAAATTTCTACTTTGTGATCATGAGAATGTCGTTATACAATGAAAACAGTTGTGTTATAAAGTAATCTCATTAATTAGCCGATTGAATCTGATAATATCATACTTCGAATACCATGGTAGCCGTAACGAAGTTTAAATTATATTATTTCTGTAAGTCTTCACGTTTTAGTGCTGAGAGTAGGGATAATTTTGCTGTTTATGTACAGGCAACACATTTTTCGGTTGTGGCACAAAATACAAGTACTGTTACTGGTAACTGCAAAATCAGGGAATGGGGAAGTGTTGGATTCTGAATGAAATTGTGTTAAGTTTATGCATCCTCATGAATAAGAATGAAATAACAAAGTCGATCACATTCGTACTGGAGAATATGTTACATTTTTTAGAAGAACTACGCAATGTGGAGGGGCAATAACTGGCTGGAACGGCCGAGGAAAAGCATGACTGTCTGGACAACATACAACCCAGGGAAAAACATATAGCCTATTATCACCAACTGTTCAAATGTCAAAATACATTTATGCACAATTATTTTAGAGCTTATAAGCAACTTGCGGCACCTTGACTCAAAATGCATTTATCCAGAGATATGTGGTCTCATCCCAGAAGGTCGAAATTTCTTCATAACACTTAATGTCTGTTTGTGACAACTAAGACATTTTGTTGAATTGTGAATGCAGTTAAAAAGAAAATCATGTAAGTTCGTCATGTTAATAGACAAATTCATTTTGTTTCCATAGACAGTGGTGAACGGTCTGTGGTTTCAAGAAAGTATTCATCTAGTGTCTCTTTGCCTTTATTCTTCCAAAGACTTCAGAAGTCGGTGATTTGTTCTGAGAGGAATATATGTTGTGTAAGGTTTTAGCTCTGTCCGATTGAAGGTAGGTGATTTGGAGTTTCTAGAATGGGGATCATATACTCACTTTCCACTTCACTAATTGCCGCTTATGTGATGTTCCTTGTGGCTGCCTTTGGGTGAGTTCCAATGGAATAGGCTTTATACCAACCTTGTGAAATTGATGGACTACTTAAAGAGTTAAAATCGGGAACACAGCGACATACACACATACACACACACACACACACACACAAACAAACACAAATAGTATAGTGACCGCAAATTCCTTCTTTTGCCCCTGAATGGGGGAAAATAGGGCAAGTAAATACTCCGGCCACATTCTTCCTAAATCATTATCCTCAGTTATATAGACATACAATTTATGAACGATATGATTAGTGCAAGCCTAAAAGAATCTTTACTTTGGCTACGTGGTATAACGCTGGAGCCTAACTTCTATCACGAAAGCCTAGACTGGAAAGAGGTATATTTTCCCGTACCTCTTAAGACCGTTTTTCGGTTTGAGCTTGCAATGTTCTATTTAGAATTTATATTGTTAAAAGAATGGACATGGGTAAATCATTAATTTGCAGTTTTGGGAATAATGAGTGAGTGATATGTGTTACCTGTTATTCGTTCATATTTTGAAATAATGTAGGGCGAGATTGGTGCAGTATACGGCATATATACCGCACATGTGGGAGAAACGAAATTTGCGTAAAAAAATACGTTGAGTTTACCTGAAGGAAAAAGTCCACTTGGGTAACTTAAAATTAAGGAAGACTAGTATTAAATGGGACTAAAATGAATAGGGTTTATGTTTGTCAACTGGATCTAGGTTTAAAGTTTTTAGGCTTAAACACAATTGTTGATAAACAAAGACCATAATGTGACTGGATTCATGTGGCACAAATTGGGTATGGTGTCAAGATCTTGTGAAAAGTGTAATGAATCTCAGGTTGCATGAAAGACAGGATATCAGAGGTTACTGCCTAATGAACATAAAATTTTCTCAACTAAGTTATTTAAATACAGGAAGGAAATAAATATTGATGTACTTAAAAGACAAATCTATTGACACTACCGAAAACATAGATGTTCATTTCTTAAAATCTGCAGTTGTTTCTGGGACAGTAATTGTAATATAACTGTCGGGCCTTGACTGCCTGGATCGATGTCTGTTGCGTTTTGAATTGTTACTTATAGTACTAGCAATACAATTCAGACATCCATTATTTTCTTAGACTGCTCCTGCCATTGCCTTTCATGCAGATGAAGTTTGAGAAGTCCAACTAAATGTGTCAGTTCTCATGATGTGAGCACACAGCAGCATTGCTGTCAAGCATCTCAGAATGAGGGATCTCTGTTTTCACACACTTCAGGTTGCTGATATTGAATTATGTACGCAGTGTGTGCTCTGTGTCTAGCCTCTGGGGCTATATAGTGTCATGTTAACATCACAAGACCGGGACGTGTTTCAGCTAGTATGAGCCAGCGTCCCTAACCCACAGTAGCTGCTATTGCAGCTACAGATTAAAGGCAGAAATCGATACTATTTATCCGCGGTCAAAGTAATCCGCTTAGTCGAAATGAGAATCGCTGTCGACTAAGCCCGTCTGTTGACTGGCGGATTTGAACGGTCCTCCTCCACTATACTGGCTGGTCGACGGGCTGGAACCCCCCCTTCTCCAGACCCTCCATGAATACATGAGTCCCCAAACTTCACAGCCAGTTGCCGTTAAGGTTTATGTGTGGAGAAAAGAGAGAGAGAGAGAGCTACGTTGACTTTTCAAAACAAACATTTCAACAGGCCCCAGCTGTATTTTTCCACAAAAATAGTGCGTTCAAAGCCTATTATAAATTTGAACTAATCTAGCTGAATGAAGCAGGGGAGGCATATTTTAATACTACGAGTAGAAAGCAAACATTTGGGTGTCGACCATGATACTCTCGCATTGCATGTACAATTTTTATATACCATACTGAGACGGCAATAGTGTATCCCCAAATTCATCAGAATGTAGGACAGGCATGCAAAGGACATTCAGTGGTGTATACACGAGAGATTCTCCCTAATTAATTCTTTGATATCAGCGGAATTCAGCCAGTTTAGCACCAAATGTACACTACTTTCACACTGAATGTAGTATTTATATACGGTAAAGTTACATGATATGTAAATGTATCCTACCTTCATTTAGCCCATTCACCTTTAATCTATTCCTTCAAAATTGCTGTACATGTCTTGTTTCTATATGAGTACATTTTAATTTAATGAGAATTAAATAGAATTTGAGTTGAATGATTATAATAGACATTTTGTTTGCTGCACAAGGTTTTATGTGTTCATTAAGTTAATGAAACGAGACACGACGCACACTTGATGCAGAATATTAACACAGGGTTTAGCCAGTGAAGAGGTATGGGCGCTGAGACGTCTAAATTTAATATCCAAAACACAACATGGGAGGAAAGAATATGCAGTGCTGATTTGAAAATATTGTCTTTAACTTATTTGTAACAAACTACAAAGATCGTGCCTTTGTTCGATCTGTTAGATAACATGGTTCAGACCCATGTGGATGTATTAGAGATTTATTATGTAAAATCTAGCAATGGGACAGATTATTTTGCTAGTTCTTCCGTTTTTACTTACTCTATGCCATTCAGCTAGGTCTGTACGAGGCGCTACCAAAAAATGTGGGAAATTTGACCATAAAAAACTTTTTTGCAAGGATAGCCTCGCGAACGTTTGCTATGTTTTCCGGTGTTGTGCTTGTCGACTGTCGTCCAGAACGCTCATCGTCATCGACAGAATTTCGTCCGTCCTTGAAGCGTTTGCACCATAAAAATGTTTTTCTTTGGCTCATGGCATTATCTCTGAAGGATTCCTGTAGCATTCGGTGGGTTTCTGGAGCAGTTTTTTAAGACTGAAACAAAATTTGATGCAAATTCTTTGCTTCTTAAAATCCGGCATATCAGTTGTAAAAAATATCGCCGGATCACTGAAACATAACTTCACAAAAACGCACTGAACCTAATAACACCTCCTCTTAACCTGACAACTGTTGGCACACTGATTCACAAAGCATACTGCCAGCCGCACCTAGCGGCGGAAGGGCATACGACAACCGGTTAGGGCGCGCTGTTTAAATTCCCCGAATTTTTGGGTAGCACCTAGTATGCTCACATTTCTTTCGTACGTTACCGACGCCACTTAATTTTGAAACTGACTACATTATTAAATAAAACATTAACTTTAGGATAATTTAATTGGATTTAACAAGCATTAGCTACTTATCTGTGGCATATTCAGAACCACCGCATTAAGTACAGAATGTGTGACGAAATGTGATTAATTATGTACACTGAGGTTTATAGGAAAGAGAGTGACCGTCATCATTTTCAAAATACTCTCTTTGAATTCGCCTGACCACAAAGATGGTTTATCCGAACACCCGCTCTAAATTCGAATAAGTCTGAGGCTGGACATCCCCGTTGCCTTAGTCAAATCGCAAAATTAAACAGCAGACGCTTAAAAGTCAAAACACAACTATATATATATATATACACAGCAGACGATGGTAACAGCTAACAACTACATGTTTTGGCCTCTAACGGGCAATCTAACAAGCCTGATGATGGCCTGTTAGAGGCCGAAACATGTGGTTGTTAACTGTTACCATTGTCTGCTATATATATATATATATATATATATATATATATATATATATATATATATATATATATATATATATATGTATAGTCGTGTTTTGACTTTCAAGCGTCTGCTGTTTAATTTTGTGATTCGAATAAGTTACCTTCAGAATGTAACCAGCCACATGGCTGTCTGATGTACAAGTGCATTGGCAAACAGGCGAAACGCCAGTCTTCATATCAGTTTCCTGAGCCGTTAAGAGTTTTTTCAAGGAAAGCAAAATATACAAACTTCTATTATTTAATCAGGAAGTAAAATAAAAGCTTAAGGATTATTTAAAACTTCGTCCGCACGGCTACACTGTCCTGTACTAGCTGCGAATTTTTACATACCGGCAACCCTCGTACTTTCGGATCAGAGTGTTTCTTAGAAGCATAGCCGTAAATATATTGCCATCAGGAGTTCTCTGATGTTCTCACATAGTTTATATTCTTTCAACTTCTGTTTCGCCTTCACCTTCACCTAAAACACATCTACTTCAGTTTTTAATTTATTTATTTTAATTGGAAATAACCGCTCCCACTGGGCCAGGGCTTCCTCATTTACGAGGTTTCTAGATCACACTCAACCACACACCATAGTCGGTAGGACTCCTCTGGACGACACATCAACCCGTCGCAGAGACTTCTACCTGACAACACACAACACTCACAACAGACAGACATCCTTGTCCCCGTTGGGATTCGAACTCACAATCTCAGCAGGCGAACGGCCGCAGGCCTACGCCTTAGACAGCGCGGCCACCGGGATCGGCTAATTTATACATTAGGGTCATTAATCAAGAGATAAGAGATGGCTGGAACAAGTAGCACGCACAGACAGAAACTACTCTCTACATTATTCTGATTAGAGAATCACATAGTAAGATATAGAGAAAAGAATAATATTAAAATTACTCTTGAAATGAAAGAGTTATTAAAATGTGAACTACAGGAAAATTGCTTGGTATATCATCATTTCTTATTATATCCTTCAGATTCCATTCCACACAGCCTAATTTAGGACGATTAGCACAATGCTTACGTACATCCACTCACTTTTCAAGAGGGGCTCTAAAACTAGAAGGCTCCGTGCCTTCTTCCCTACCGCAATGTGAACCTGCCTTTACCTGCAGGCCTACCACACGGCTGTACTGGAGCCCTAATTCAAGAGACGGTTCATCCCCTAAAATTTCAGCGGCATTTTTAAGCACCGCCCGATTTGAAATTGAAATACGTTGTTCCTCACCGATTGTATTAATTGGTTTTATATGATTCGCTGAATGAACAGCGATTACTTTTTTTAAGTAGCCTTAAGCAGTTCGTTCTTGATACTGGAGAACTTTTTCTTGGGGTTTGAGAACTGAAATTGAATAATTATATTATTTAGATGCAAATCGTTTTTCAAATGATTAAGGGGCATACCCCTGCTTATAGTTGAGGACGCGCAGTTAGCTATAAGACTGAGAGGTCTGCCGCTTCTTTCTCCTTACTGTAGGTAAGTTCTTGTCTTTCTTGACTACCTTAGTAATTCTTCCTCCTCATACATACATACTTCTTGCAGATTACTTTTCGTTTCGGCAATACCTCCATTATAGACGCCGTAAAGAAAAGCATAACTCGCAGCTTCCCTGCGCGCTTACTTACCTCAGTAGCACCTTATAATCTTGACGCCTGCTTGGCCGTCTTCCTGGTGGTTTAAAACCCTAGACGCCTGTCTCTTGTCGTCTATCTCCTTAAAAATTATTGCGAGAAACATTACTCAAGTATACTTCTTTCTTACGTTTGTACAGACCAAACAGAAGGCGTGAAAGCTTGTAGTTTAACAAAGGGTTAATGCATCTTCTTACAACCCTGGGTCTGGTAAATTGTTTCCTTCTCTCTGACTGTTTACTAAACAGCCAGTAGTTCTCTACTTTTATGGCTATGAATATCTTTTTTCTATCCGAGACTTTAATGAGGTTCGTCATATTTTATCAAGGTTTATATGAGACAGATTTTAAAATGGTCCATGTCTGCTACCTGTCACATCCATGCCGTGTTATCTATCATTATATTTCTAGTCAATCTCATTCCGTTGTTCATGCTTTTATTACCTGATCGAACGCCATACTTGCATACTTCATAGTCTGGAATTTCCAATGTCGGTTCTTGATTCAGACATTTAATATAAAGTGGTAAAATGATACAGTGTCTCACGGACCAGTCATAGCTCTTCCCGCAATGGTGTCACGAAACTATAATTTTAATGTGCCTTAGTTATGCTAAATATGCTCTCACGGGATATTCGTTAAGTTTCGTAAATTAGTTGGACATATGGTGCGATACAATCTGGCCTTATGTCCCAGCCCAGAGAGGGCAAGTATAATTTTTTAAAATAATGAACCTAAGCCGGTTTTTTTTCCGGCCAGCTTCTTGCGTATTGCATGCCGCAGCTCTTTACTAGGAGTTAAGGCGATCAAAGCCCAAAACTGAAAGCTTACCTGTACCTAGTCAAGAGAAATGCCCAGCTTCCCTATGTATTCTGTGTTGTGCTTAGATACACAAGCAATTATGAAGTTTTATGAGAATCTGGACCGCCGTGTTGATGAGACGCTCTTCAGTTCGGTGGTCTGGAGCAAAAGAGAAGGGCTAAGTCTTGGGTTAAAAATACGTGTACGAAAATGGGGATATGATCTAAATTCTGCTCCTTCATTTCTTATTAAAACATGCGGGGGATAAAAAGGCGGGGTGAGAGATGTTGCTGCTGGTTTTTATAGGTCTTTACTAACGTCCGATTGTAAACCGGCGACCTCTTAGCAGGGTATAGCTTGCCGAGACTGGAGGTGAACTTGGGCTTAAGCTGAGGGATAATAACTTGGTAAGCCGCTTAAAGGAGTTGACTTTGTGGGAGAGAAGAAGAAAAGTTTTCATCATTAGACCTTCCGTGTAGTCCTGGCAGCTTTAGAAGCGCTTCATTCTCATTCCCAGCATGCGTTCGATCAATGAACCTCTTCCATAGACGATTTCTTTTACAAAAACCTCCAGCGCCTTGAAGTATCATTGCAAACTCAATATACACTTATTTAAAAGAAGTGGTTATAAGCTGGCGTGCTTAACTCGATTATGTAGGTTTTCTGAATGCCTTATTCACAAATTTACATTCCTGTACGTCGGCAGGCCTACATCGATTACGCAGTATTAACCCTTTAAAGCCCGAATTAAATCCCATCTGCTATTTGCTGGCATTATTAGCTCACCATTTTCTCCACGTTAGCAGGATAAGGGTTAAAT
>Ga0268261_10001547_pt1 | contig 15935 bp, 10 predicted proteins | sample TergutNc150P1_FD_190353 | JGI IMG/M metagenome (GOLD analysis project Ga0268261, IMG submission 190353) | Nasutitermes corniger P1 segment gut microbial community from laboratory colony in Florida, USA - Nc150 P1 (SPAdes) (version 2) | ecosystem: Host-associated > Arthropoda: Insects >... | reverse complement strand
TTGTCACAGTCTTTAAATTAATGTAAAATATGCAAACGTATAAAATCAGGCACAACGAAATGAAACAAGCTAAAAGTACGTCATATTGTCACATAATAACTAATAAATACTGCAAATTAAACGTGTCATCATTAGGCTACAAACAAAAAGACGTTGCGTTTTTAAACTACAAGTTATTCAACGTATAGCTGTTTTAAATATATATTGTTAATTTTTGGCATCGGTGTAATTTTATTCTCTATTTATGTAGCGCTCTTTAAAAGTTGAGCAATCCACCGATATTCGGAAATTATGTACTAATTCTTACTAATGCACTACTATTTTCTACAACAAAGACATCGCTCTTTACTGTAAAATTGTAAAACATTCATGTAAAATATTCTAAAAGTTAAAGGTATTCCTACAATTATTAAAATACATAAACGTTAAAGAACAACACGTACATTTAGTAAAACAAAATCGCAAAAACAACTTGCATAGTAAGGTATCATTAAACCAGCATTAAATAAACAAATATGCAGAAAAAGCCTAATTTCTGTTGTTCGTAATAAGTAATAATACATATGTCAAACTTGGTACTTTTCTAACTAATAAAAAACTTCAGGTTATCAAAAATAACTGTATTTCGTAAAATGTTCTAAATGCGTTTTTAATGTAAGAGAAACTCATTAGTACTTCAACCGCTTGTAATGTTTTTAACCATACCAATTATTTAAAAACGTTAACTTCTATAATTGTGTTTCATACTCTTCATATAAAAGCAAGCGTCTTCTGGTAAATATTCAGGTAAAAAAACTACAAAAGGCGTAACGTCAAGCAAGTTCCAACAGGTTCGTACACTCCATGTGTAAACTTGGGTCGATATTGAAAGGTGTAAATGCCTCTTTTAAGACTTAGGTTTATTTAAACCTCCCGCGGTGGTAGCCATCCTGTAACATGGCTGCGGGCTGTAATTTAAACTCGGGTTGGTAATTCTAAGGTTTGAAAATGGCGCTACATTTTAAACGTTTACGTTAAAATGACCAATTATATAGTGCTAGCCTCTGAACAAGTTTCAACCTGTTCGTCTTCTTAATGTCACCTGCATCCCCTAATGGGTTTTCCAAGAGTCCCTAGCTAACTTGCATCCTACCGGCGCCAGCAAGTCGCATCACGTCTAAAGTAGCAAGCTAATGGCTTTGCCCCGGTGATATGCATGCTTTTTCCATTAGGCTAATGTCCTGGAGTGAACAATTCCTATTACGCCTTGACTTGCCCTCAGGGGCACACAACTTCTAAGTGGTTCGTGATATTATCTATTTAAAAGGAATTTTAATGGATTTACCCTCGGGGTATGCAGACATAGTGCACCTGAGTACGCAAGTTCAGACTTGTCACTCGTCTACAAGGGGTAAAAGTCAACTCTCTCAGTCACTAACCAGCTCTCGAACCGTGCAAATGGATATTAACTCAGCTGGCCAGGTTGTATACGTGCCTCGGCAACCTTCGTCACCACCAAACCTACAAAATTTAAACTTGAAAAGCGAAGTTGATCGCCGTAAAACATTTAAATATTGGCATGTGCCCTTCATGGATGTAAATCAACTGGCAGCTGCTTGATTTTTCCTCACAAACAGGGATGATGATGTTCGTTTTGCGTTTTGTGAAGTGGGAGTCGGACAGTGGGTAGAAGGAGATGATGTATTTAAGGAACATCAGCGCTGGAGTCCATCTTGCGCATTTGTTAAAAAGTTGTTTGTAGGAAATATTCCTGCTCCGCCTAAAACATCTCAACAACAGCCTAGCAGTAGTAATGACGTGTGCGGGTGTTATATGGAGTACACATTAAAAACCTCGCGTCCAAAACGTAAGTATACATTTACGTTTATTTATTTGTCATCCTATGTATGATAACAGTACGTTAATATTTAATATTTTTTACAGCTATAAAATTCAGCCAGCACAATAGCATTCTGTGGAATGGTCCTATGTCCCCGTATTATTCATCATATCACGCCCGAATGCAGTCTTTTACAAATTGGCCTACCGCTTCTAAACAAAAACCTCAAAATTTAAGTAGCGCTGGTTTCTTTCATACAGGTGAGCTACATTATAATTATAAGATGGTTTGTTACAAATAACTATTATTTTTATCCACAACCTACTAATGTAAACGGTTTTGTTACATGTAAACTTAATTTTACTACGCGCTTTCATTGTGGAATCACCCTACAGGACTGGAAGGAAACGGACTGCTGTTTGGAGAAACATGCAAAATGGAGTCCTGAGTGCATTTTCGTCATTATCGTAAAAGGAATACAATTTGTTTTAGATCACGCTAAAACTACATGTGTTATGTGTGAGTACTTGGTTCGTAAAGTAATGTAGCCCGTCAGTTTCTGAGTTTGTGTGCATGTTATAACGTGATTACCTTCGGGGTCCGCATACATGGTCTACCAGCAACAATCCTCAGTGCGCTCGGTGAAAGTGTGCATGTTCTAACCTGTCAGATCTCACAGTTTACCAACAATTCTCGATATGTTTAGTACTGTCCAGTGCAACGCATAATGGATTTTCTAGAATTCACCTATGTTTCATTTCTACCAAACTTAAGCATTGGAAAGTTGTGTGAAGACTTAAATACTACTGTAAGACAAGGTACTTGGTATGATACATTTCAAGTTCAAAATACAAAGTGGTTATGGTTGGTGAATGATATTGTTACGACCATGAATAGTAATAATGTACTATGTGCTTCATTTGGACTATTTCCGAGTTCTGTAGCTGGAATCCTCAACTCAGTAAAAGAAATCAATTTCTATGCTCTTTGTAATAAAAGAAGATTACGATGTGCTAGCTACCTTGAAAAATGTATTGCTGGGACAGAGTGCACTTTTAAGTTACGTACAAATAACTATTTTGTGTTAACATCTGGTAAAGAAGAGGTTGTTATATCGTTTCAATCAAGATTTTTTTGGTGGAAAACTCCCGTCCGAACTAATATTTGCCCAAAGTGTCTTAAAAACATAAAGTTATCGTCTGTGGCTTACGGTGTTATGTATATCAATAAACGTTTAACGTATATCACAAACGAGACGTTAACACCAAGACATGAGTGCGTATTTCATATGCGTGCTTTTGATTTAAATGTACCTAGGCACTTAGCAAACTGTAAAGCGGACATCAGTTTCTGTGGCAAAAATCCTCCAATAGACATATTTTCTACCGGAGTATTGTTTTGTACTAAACGTTCTCATAATCGGTCTAAAAACAATCAGTGCCAATGTAAATTATGTGTTAAAACCGGTCCTGCAAGTTTAAAATCGCTCTGTGTTAATAAGTTATGGAGTTAACCAAGCAAGTATCATAAGCAAAAACTGTAAGTGCGGAAAACCAATTATGTGTACAAGAAACACTGCAGCAACTTCATCTGTGTAAGTAAACAAGCAATAATAAATTTAAAGTGTAGATATTTGTAAAATTGTGTGTTTATTTATCCTAATTGCCTGGGATAGGTTCCTTAAAAGGAGATGGTTAAAGCCGCAGGATTCGAACTTAGAATCTTTCAATTATGAGTCTCAAATCTTACCGCTCTAGCTAATTCTTTCGAGTGTCGTATAACGTTGTAGGTATATTATAACATGATGGTCTTATTAAAATAATTTAAGTGTTTAAGTTAAGTTTAAGTAGTGCGCTAGGCCGTCATATTGTAATATGGCTACCTTATTATAATTTCAAAGTTAGGTTTAAAATTCAAAATAGCTGTTTGTTTACATCAAACCAATAATAACAAGTTAGGTTTAAAATTACCGCTCTAGCCGACATATTTAAAGATGGTCGTTTTATTCAAATATTAAATGTTTAAGTTCAGGTTAGCATTAATTAAAATTACCGCGCGTGTCCGCCATATTGCCGTAAATTGAAAATGGCGGTTGCTCAAAGTCCAAAATAATAAGTTAGGTTTAAACATGACGCACGTATCCGCCATATTGACAAAAAATTCAAAATGTCGCCTTTGTTTACCATAACAAGTTAAGCACGACGTCACACTGTCTACCTCATTGTTTGCATAACATAGCCTCGGGCTGTTTACACCACGTGACAATAACAAGTGTAATTTAAGTTTACAGGAAAGGTCATTCACCCCTGCGCCATCTTTGTTGACATAACATAGCCTGGTTCTGTTTACACCACGTGACAATAACAAGACATAGTTAGGTTTACAGGAAAGGTCATTCACCCCTCCGCCATCTTTGTTATCATAACATAGCCTCGGACTGTTTACATCACGTGAAATAACAAAAGTTTCAAAATAATAACAAGTCAGAGTTAGGTTTACAGGGAAGGTCATTCACCCCTCCTCCATCTTTTTTGATATAACATAGCCTTGGGCTGTTTACATCACGTGACAATAACCAGTTAAAGTTAGGTTTACAGGAATGGTCATTCACCCCTCCGCCATCTTTGTTGACATAAGAGCCTAAAGGCCTAAAAAAGGGTGGGGAGGGTTAGGTTTGTAAATAATAACAAGTTAAAATTAGGTTAAACCCATGGCGCCATACTGTCTGGAAGCAATGTTTACCGCCTGAGGGCAAGGGGAGGGAGAGGAAGGTTAGATTTGCTTACGGAAGGAGTTCATGATTAGGTTTGTTTACGTGTGACGTCACTCGGTATACTGCCATGCTTACTACTGGCAAGAGAATCAGTATTTGCGCCAACGTATGTATTGTATTGGCAGAAGACGCGAGGACGACATCGGATTCGGAATGCACAGCACGTTCACATTTTCACCTATTCTCCTTGAGGTGCGTAAGATTATATGTTACTTGGCATTCATCTGGTGTTGGTCGATCATTCTTCCAAACAGAAATCATGGACCCTTTGTTTTCGTTCAGTTCGTCAATCCTTTGCGGGATATCACGCAAACACCGGGGTCGTCAGGCACATTTCAAACTAGAAGGTTCAAATGTTTATCCTTGAGCGCGAGGGAGGTGAACATATCGCTCATTTGCCACAAGAGTGTCACAACTCAAAATTTGGCATTTTTGAGTTATTGGTATAGAAAGAAACGTTTGCAGACGCACTTTTAACAGGTATAGTGTCATAACTCCGTTTGCAAAACTCGCCTCTGGAGAGCAGTTGCGTCGTCGTTGCACTCGTAGAAAATTATAGCACTTCAAAACTTTTAGAAGTTTCCCTTGAAAAATCACAAATTTTGAGTTGTGACACTTTTGTCGCAATTGAGCGATTTATGCTTTCGCTGTCATTTTCTATGTGAACTCCAATGCGTGCATTTACTGCTGGCTGACCACTGGTGCATTTATTTCATTTCGTATTTCATACTAACTGACGTCATATGTGTACACAAACGAACTTGTGCCCGTCTAATCCCCTGAAGTACTCAACGAACTCTTGCAAAGGCTGTTAATGGGATTATAAACTGACTGTCACAATATGTATTTAGCGTGAATTTATATTCATCTCACTGTATTTCTACTTTACATTATGCTTCATTCGAACTTAACCAAATTTGAGAATACTGCACCGTCTGATTAGACAGTAGGATTCGTGCATTCAAAATGATGCATAATAATAATAATAATAATAATAATAATAATAATAATAATAATATATTTACCTGCAAATGAGATTTCGCCCGTGGCAGTGGTTATAATACTTGTACATAAATATGAAATCAGGATCTAAGGAATTTATGTCGGGAGGGCTATATGAGAAGCATGCAGTAGCAACTTGGAGTCATGGGAACCATCTCAGCCTTTGCTTTTAGACACAGGGAAACCAAGAAAACCTGTGCCGAGGTGAATATCAAGCGTGTGTTCCACAAGGTCTGGCATGTAGGGCTATTAAAATAACTGCACCACAAGCCAGTGTTTTACTTTTACTGACAAAATTTATTCACATCGACCTCTTAGATCTGAATTTCTTAGTAGCAGCCAAGTAAGTACGCCTGATCTAGTATCAGACATTTCAAGGAGAGCGTTGTTTGATTTTGTTCAGTATTTACTTATACAATAATCTAATCTGTCACAGGCCTGATACTAATACGCAAATCTATCCCAGCCGTACGTGCAATTGGCCCGAAGCTTTAAACACGAATTAGCTCAGGATAAATTACAGGACACTATAAAAGGCCTTGAGGTCTGGTATAATTAAATGTCGAATCCAAATGAACGCAACCACATCTGAGGCTATCATGTACGTACATCACTAGCCTCGACACTAACTACGGCTTTAACCACATCCTATAGTTGAAAACAGAGGTAAAATATCTTGGAGTCGAGGTCGACAAAAATTAAGTATTCAAAGTGTACTGAAGACGGCGCACAGAAGAACACACTCCGGCCTTCGACCTTCTTGATGTTCCGCAGTGTCAATAGACTTCCATTGACGTTTCAGGACAACATATCGGGCCCATTTTAAAGGGTCAGGGTATCCCCAGATGTCGGGACCGTCGGTAACAAACTAGCCATTGACGCGGCGCAACATCTCAGAAGATCGAAGACCTCGACCTCACCGCGGCGAAAGCCCAACTCTCGCGAAGAATACGCGTGTTACACCCCATTATAAATTTTAAGTTCCGAGATTGATATCAGCGTTGCGTTAACACAAAGACCTTCAGAAGTGAGGTTTGCAAAGCACGATGGCGAAGATTCAAGTCTTCTGGAATGTCACGCCGTGTCGCCTGGTAAATAAATACCGCCGTTTCGGGGAAGCGTGCTATATCCATCTACAGGGCCTAGCATGCAGGAAGGGCTGCACTGCTAGGCCCTGAAGGTGGATACAGCATGCTTTTCCGAAACTTCGAGAACTACTAGCCTGTCAACACATCTAAGAACTCAAGATCTACAGGACCATATTCAGTCAGCACCATCTTAACCTGCTCCGGAGCACCTTGGTGTAATGCAACACGTCCACAATAAATAATGTACAGAAGTAATACTGCATATGAACCTAATATTCCGGAAATTGTTAGGCAAATGGAAACGCGAATATGTTCCAAGTTTGGGGCATGCCAATCCGCAACTAGCCCTTTCCGAATAGTGTTAACTTCACACTGCATATTGAATGCCGCTTACGAAATTGTGTGCAGACGCATCTCAACAGGGATCATTTGGTGGACTTCCTAAAGACGATGTTCACTGAAGTATCCAGGCGAATTCCTTACGAACAATCATACCGACAGCGCACAATGCACTGAAGACTGCCACAACAGCTGGCGTGGATTACAAACATGCTATACACACGGATCAGACAGGCCTAATACCGCAGATGAAAAAGTAGTGAAACAATGTACTCGTACCTATAACGTTACATTGAGGTGCGTTCGTGCAACCACTGTTGCAGTGTAAGAGCAATAAGTACTACATATCCTGAGTGTGTGTGTTTGTAGCCTTAGGTATCCAGCATGCAATGCTCATGCGTCATATTTTCATCTGTGGCTTGCCCGGCTTTATGATATGAATATGATATATTTAACTGCAATTGCGTAGCCACCCGGTGGCAGTAGTTCAGTACACATATACACATACAAACAATACAGAGAACGACGCAAAACAAACAATACACAGAACAACACAGAAATACATAGAACAGCACAAAAAATACATAGAACAACACAAAAATTAAAAAGAGAGCAGGCCGTGTCCCGTCTTTACGGGTTTTACTCTAGCAGTTTCCTTACAACAGAGGAAAAAGCGCGGAAAAACCTCACTTTACCACACTGACTCATAAACAGCACGATATTCGAAAAAATAAGTTACTTAAAATAAAATTTGTTTTTTTTCTACAACTTTTATCTGAAAAATACCTACCTCATTCTACGCAGAACTGAGCGAGATATGATCAAGGATGTACATGGTCTTCATGTACAGTACCCGATATTCTTGTCACGTTTTAATGAAACTTGAATTATCTCGACATATTTGCGAATAATATTCAAATATCAAATTTCATGAATATCCGTTGAGTGGGAGCCGAGTTGTTGCATGCGGACGGACAGACATAATGAAGCTAATAGTCGATTTTCGCAATTTTGCGGAAGCGCCCAAACACGACCGAACCTTATCTAAAAATAAGTGACGTCGAGTCTGACCACTTTCGTCACTGGCGACCGCATTAAACTGCCACAGATGCTGTTTGTTACTCGTGCGTTTCATGACTGGCTATGGTCAATGTACATTGTTAACATGTCATGCATTTATAATTTATACATCAGCACATGTGTTAAGGAAAATTTAGGAATTTTCTACAATTTGTTTACCGAACTGCTGACTAGACATCTGTGTATTCACAAAGTCCTGCGACCGGCCAACTCGACATAGGATTTCTTGGCCATTCTCCGTCTTCAAGGAAATGTAGAGACGCTTCATAAATTCCGAATTACTATGCCATGTTTCTCATCCATCAGTCATTAAGAGGCTAAATATGTACACTACAACATATCTTCAGTTTCAATTAATACAACTAGCCTGAGTAAAATTTAGCAGTACGTAGTTACATTTGTCCACTATCGAGTAGGCACACAGCCCCGCAAAGGCTTCTGAACCTCAACTTCGTAAAGCTGACCGCATGTGCCAGTAATATTCAGAAGTCAAAGTACCAGCACATTGGAAAATCGTGCAATAGCATAAAGCATGAAAATTAATCCATGAACCCCGTAACAGATTGTTTGCTTGTCCCCTTCCTTCTTATCCTTATTCTTCTTTCCTATTTCATCTCTTCTTACTTTCGTCTTTTAGTTTCCCAGTCCTCCCTCCGTTGTTACTCTCACTAATTTGCTTAATTCCTTTTCCTCACTGTGTTTCCTTTTATCTTCCTCCTCCATTTTGTGCTTTTTCCGTTTTTATTTCCTTTCCTTTTCTTTTTGTTTCTTCCTTCTTGTCTACTTCCTTTTCTCATTCTTTCCGTCTTTCCTTCTGCTTTTACATCATCATTTCCCCCTCCCACTGTCGTCTACACTTTACCTCCTTTTCGTTGTTTCCTCATCCGCAAGAAGCCCCCTTTCTGACCTGAAATGCCACCCACAGCATACGGTAACCTTTTGCGCATGCCTGTTGCAAGCACCCATCCGCAGCCTTCGCGAGGTACGTCAAGTGCATGGTCATGGCCACGTGACATTTAACTCACTGCGACACTTTGTCCACGTCACAGGCGACACCGAAGCTGAGCGCTAATATCAATCTATAAATTGCAGTACGGTCGATGGCAAATACGTTTTTCGGTATTCTTTATGTTGAATTTGTACCGGTGTTCATATACTGCAGATGTCATGTTGATGTAGAAGACCGGATCACGAACTGCACGAAGTCAGAACCGTTCTTTCGTTTCGTTTCCTGTTCAGCATACAGAAGAGTGTTTCATAATAACCTTGTGCATTCTAATTAGATCCGTTTCATACGTAAGATACACAATTTGGGGATATCCGATAAAGTTAAATTTGTGCTTCATCCTGAATTTCGGGTTACGATTCTTTGAACAATACTCACCAAAACGAAACAGTCTCTGCTCTTCGTGATTTTTAACGAAACGTTTTAGGCATTTCTCGTCTCCCTCGAGTGCTGTATGTTCAACCCATCTCATGCTGTACATACCAACCATGCACATACAGTCGAACTCGGCTGTAAAATCATAAAGATGACTGAATATTTTGTCGTTATGAGCGTGTGTTGTTATAACCGACCAGAATAATGTTAGGTTAACAGTGACGAATTAATTGGTAACACAGAATATCTGACGCTATAGAGGAGGTGACGCATAAACCGATGTCATTATAACTGGGTGCGACCGCATATGGAATAATTCTGACAGATTGTGGCGAAATGGTACTGTGACATTTCCGTTCCACGTGTGAGCTTGATTCACCGGTACAGACAGAGCAGACCGGCATCAAGCGTTTGTGATTTTGAACGCCGCCCCCTACCCCAAGGATGAATCTGCGCTTTCTTCTTCCAAGTTTTGTCATTTTAGTTCCCCACATACCGGCTTAGTGTTCCATCATTTTTGCGGACCCCAAAGCTCAATTAACTGACGATGCCCACTAAGAAACTACGACTGCTTCTCCCCCTGAGGAACACCGTATAAACATTTTCCATCCTAACACTCATCGAACAGGGCGGGAGATAAATGTGCTACAGGACTCACCAGACAATACCGACTCACATAAACTGGAACTCATTCCGTAAATACAGGACCAGACAGAGGCCACAGTGCTGGCAGTGTTATCGGGGGGCGCAAGACGTTTCGGCTCTGCAGACAACACACTGCTACCTGCAGATGCAGCAGAGCCGTCAAAAAAGAAAAAAGGTCTGGAACCTATAGACACGAGCTGCTGATTATTTCCGGGAGCTCAAAATGTTCAGAGCAGACTTTTTCGAGTCATTAAACAAATCGGCCTACTTTTTGCACTGTTAGATTTGAGGTTCTGGCAGCGGTGTTGATGAAGATTGGAGCCTTCTGGGATATTACGCCGTGTTGACTGGTAACGTTACCGACGTTTCGGAGGGATGTAGTTAGCCCATAGGTAAGCGGTATTTTGACTGATCTTCAAGATAAAGTAACTACACCCCACTCTTTCCGTCCAGTCTTAAAAATGCCCAAGTAATTACACAAATGGGCAATCTGCGTACATTTCCGAAATCAAGTACATTAAAGAGTTAAAATTATCTTTGGAACGTTGAGGTCGATTGTGTACTGGTTCTGTTATTGTCTCTTCACATGCCTTTATTATATTTACGATGTCACCGCACCTCGTCGCCGTCAGCCCATCTAGACAAAAGGACAGACACCACCTCCAATTAGGTCATGACTTCTTAACCTTTTAACCCTAGTGGTTACCTTATATACCACCAGGTTTAATGTTGTAATGCCCTAAATTGGAGGGGTTTAGATTTAACTAGTGATACCCTATGGGACATAAATATATAAGTAACGTGAGGAGTTCGTAACACTGATACCCTGATAAACGGTAGAAATCTGCCACAAGTCAGAAAATACTGACAGTGCGCTATATAAGGGTGTAGTATGTGGAGACAAGTAACTGACCAAAATCACACTTGACTATAGATATTCTATATATTGTAAACCAATGATGATAATGCTATAGAACAGATATGAAGGGGATGGTACGATGAAACAAGAAAGATAAAATAACTATCTTGCTCTTGTATAAACTCGAATAAATATGAATTCAGAATTAATTCAGATCGTCCGAATTATATTGCGAAGGTGTTTCACTTGAATTAATTTGGAATACAGAAAGTTAACTCAGTCAATTCGGCTTACTTTGTAGTATGAAGATCGTAATCAATATTAAAATTTGTATAATAATTATCGTTCTCAGAGTCTTGTAAATACGTAGTGAACGGCGAACAGCAATTCCTTCGAGTGAATTGCACGTCAGCAAAAAGCGGGGGTTTATATTAGAGCAAAATGATACATAAACATAATTTACAGTTGAGACAAACTGATCGCCTCCGAGTTGGGGTTAAGCGCTTAGAAAGAATGGGGAACTGACAAATAAGCGCTGAGTTGCAACTGTGAGCGATCGTTTGTTTCACAATGAGGAAGTGAATGGAATCTAACTGTAACCATTTCAACATACAAATCCAAGAATACAAAAATTAATATGTAAAATCTAACACACAATGATTTACATGTTACATTCGTTAAAATGTTAAACGCGACCGGCAATGTACGTACAACGTAAAATTTTTGTGCATTCGTGTAACTATTTTTGCAGTATAAAACCAACAAGCAGTGTATATTCTGAGTGTGTGTCTGTTGCATTTGTTATCAAGCATGCAATCCGCACGCACCATATTATCAACTGTGGGCTGCCCTTCTCAACTATTATGTTCCACTTTATCTAATAAACGGCACGATTTTCGAAAAATACGTTACTAAACATAGAATTTGTTTTGATTTTATTTATAGCTTCTGTCTCCAGCATTTCTCATTCTAGGAAGAACTGAACGAGATATGATAAAAAATGTAGTATACCTGTTATTCTTGTCAGATTTTAATCAAACTTGAATTTTTTCAACAGATTTTCGAAACTCAAATATCAAATTTGATGAAAATCCGTCCAGTGCTAACAGAGTCGTTCCATGCGGACGGACATACTGACAAACATGACGAAGCTAATAGTCACTTCTCGCAATTTTGCGAACGAGCCTCAAAACCGATGTTCTGCCCACACAGTCTATTTGTAAGTTTTTGCCCCGATCTCAGAACAAATAGCGAATATTTCCCTACACGGCATTAACTGACCGATTTTCATAACCGAGATGCCTAGTGTTTACTGCATGGTATGAACTGGTTCTTTAAAAATAATTACATTTTGTGCTTAAAGGGATAATCGTATCTGTCACTGAATGCCTCAGCAGCTTAATTAAAAAAATTGTTGTTTGGAGTTACAAAATGTAGCAAGTACATCGACACTTGTTAGCTGGAACATACCCCGCTAGATGACATTATTGTCGCACACAGTTGTTACACTTTTAAGCCCAATCTTTGTCTTTAGTCTTTCACCATGCATGTTGCTATCATACATTATTTAAAACCCAACTCATGCACTGTACTTTAAAATAAACATGAAAAACACATTAAAACACAATCCCCGTTGAATTTTCAGGAGTCGTCTGTCGCAGTTATAGGGTTCTTAGTGAGACAGGCGTCTGGCGCAGATTTGGATGTGGGCAGCTGCACAGCCTGTGGCCGGACGACGTCATATACCACCGAGAGGAACTATGTGCTTAGAAGAACGTTCTTTTGGCTATTCCGTTTGTATACATACGTAACTGAAGGAAGTATGTGATGTGAAGAGTTGGCTGTCAATTGGTGTTTTATCACCAAACAGTAAACCAAAAGGACAAGTGGGTACACGATCGGCCTTTATGAATTTTATTGCCTGTTAACACCGAAATTCCGCTATCAGTTCTGTACTTTAAAATACACATTAAAACACAATCACTCCTCTAAAACATTAGAAAGCCTGTGTCCGTTGTGCAACCCTAAATGTTTCGGTCACAATCCTTGATCATCTTCAGGGATTGTTCCTGTTGCATGCTACACTACAGACAATCTAATGTTTTAGAGGGGTGATTTTGTTTTAATGTGTATTTTAAAGTACAGTGCATGAGTTGGGTTTTAAATAATGTATGATAGCAACATGCAGGGTGAAAGAATAAAGATAGTGGATGCCAAACAAGCAAGACTGCTCAACAACTTCAAGAATACCAAGTGCAAGCTACTAAGAACGAAGGCCGCGATATGGTTCAACAAAATGTGTAGGATAAGACAAATAAAACCAAACTATATCAACATAAGGATTAATGGTCAGAAGCAGCAAGATAAAAAGAAAACAACCCAAGCCATCAAATATAGGATTAACCAGGAAATAAAATTCCTATATCCCAAGAAACAACAGCTCAACAAACAACTATACATCGACCATCTGAAATGTGCACAACTTTAGAACGGTATGTGGCAGTATATCCAAAATAACATTGAAGCTAAATTAAGTAGGGACATGGAAGAAGTATATGAAAGACAACCGCAAACTGAACTCACTAACACAGCAAAATGCACAACAAAATTCACCTCAAAGTAGGCACAAGAAATACGTACATGAAAAGGAAAAGAGGGTAGTAAATCTGACTAATATAGCATTCACAAATGAACAGATCAAAAGATAGAAATGGGCCCACAACATGCCATAGAAAAGAACCCAAAGTATTATATAAACGAATTAATAATATACACAGAAAATGCCATCAAAAACCTACAGAGTAACATGCAAAACACTTTCCGGTACTTAGCGGCCAAAAAGATCATACAAATAGGAGAATCCAACAGACACAATAAGATACACAAAAGGCACCAACATAATATAAACCAAATAAAGAAACACTACAGCAAAATAACCTAACAATAGCCAGAGCAGATAAAAGCAAAGCATTGGTAATAATCGACAAGAGATTATTGAAACAGAAAGTAGATAAATTTATACAAGAGAACAATATAATAAAATTAATAAGGACCCAAAGGAAGCATATCATAAACAATTACAACAAGCAATGGAAAAATGTGAAGACCTAATAGAAAAGAACAAACACAAATACTTACTAAATATAAAACCCACTGCACCAAGAATCAATGCTTACATAAAAGCAGAGAAAGAAAACGAACCACTCAGACCGGTCATAGATAACACGCAGGCACCATTATACAAAATTGCAAAATTCCTAAACAATAAGATAAAAGCATACATAAACCTACCAAATACATACTTCACCATAATCTCAAAGAAAATAGCACAGGAATTGCACAAGCTACACATCACAGAGAAGCGCAGGATACTTACTTTAGATATCAAGGATTTATATGTTAATTTGTCAAAACAGGGAATTATCCAATCAACAATCTTCTGATTAGATAAAAACAACACAAGCAAAAAGATCAAAGAACAAATCATACGGCTTCTAAAAATAATAATTGAACAGAATTATTTTCAATACAATGACCAATTCTTCAAACCAAAAAAAAAAAACGGAATTGCAATGGGATCACCCATATCCGGAGTGATAGCAGAAAAATACTTGCAACACATAGAGAAACTACACATAAAGCATTGGATAGAGAGTAAAGAAATGATCTATCATAAAAGATATGTTGACGATATAATAATCATCTTTAACCACAGCAAAACAAATGAAACAGCAATAACCAGTATCAGGAATGATATCAACGAACAGTTGGAATTCAAAGCAACAATGGAAGTAAACAAAGTAATAAATTACTTAGACCTAACAATCCACAGAAACATAAACAACATGGAACTCAGTGTATACAGAAAACCAACCAACGCAAATATCACAATCCAATACACATCTAAACATCCACGGGACCACAAAAGAGCGGCATTTACCCATTACATAAACAGAGAATTAACGCTACCTATAACAGAGCAGGCAACGACACAGGAATGGCAGAACATATGCAACATAGCTCAACAAACCGGATTCCCTAAAAAAGTAATACAGCACCTAAAAGAGAAAGGAATAACAAAACTAAAGGAAAGACCAAAAAAAAAGGAAACGAAGAACAAACAGAACATACAAGCAACAAAAAATGGGTAACATTCACCTACCACAGCCCCCTAATAAGGTAACTAATCTATTCAAAAACACAGAAATTAGCATAGCATTTAGGGCCAGTAATACCATATATCAACAACTAGTGCAAAAAATAGGCAACAAAAACCTAAGTGGGATATATGAAATAAAATGTAATACATGTGGAATGAATTACGTAGGACCGTCTGGTAGACCAATCACAAGGCACAAAGAACACATAAGGTACATAAAAAATAATAACCCGGCGTCAGCATATGCTGTACACATACTGAACAACAGGCATGAATATGGAACCACAGAAAACACACTGCAATTAATAAAACCATGTAAAAATGTAGCAAAATGAACCACTGGGAGAACATGTATATTCAAATCTACGCCAATACAGTAAACTAATAGAAGAACAGCAGGTCAGTGAAATAAACCCGTTATTCAAGTACGCGCAGCCAACCCACACGTTAAGAGACAGTACACAAGACCGGCAGCAGGGAGGTAAAGCACGACAACAACACACATAGGTAAGCTTGCACAGCATAAACCATACCCACCAAGACTTTCTAATTACCATAATTGCAGTATAATAGTGAGATATTTCAACAGTGATAAAAAGGTTACAATGGCGCGTTGGTTATGGTTAAACATTATATTTACAGAAAGTACAGCCACATGCCCAGATAAAGTTGTGACGCAGACCATAAGGCGGAGTGTAGCATGCAACAGGAACAACCCCTGAAGATGGTCAAGGATGGTGACCGAAACATGTAGGGTAGCACAACGGACACAGACATTCTAATGTTTTAG
>Ga0268261_10001546_pt1 | contig 15942 bp, 21 predicted proteins | sample TergutNc150P1_FD_190353 | JGI IMG/M metagenome (GOLD analysis project Ga0268261, IMG submission 190353) | Nasutitermes corniger P1 segment gut microbial community from laboratory colony in Florida, USA - Nc150 P1 (SPAdes) (version 2) | ecosystem: Host-associated > Arthropoda: Insects >... | reverse complement strand
GAATAAGCATCATCACTTAATGAATAATTCGGGCCGGCGTCGGAGTCACCAGTGTCAGTGTCGTTCATTAGTTAACCTTTTAAAGACCAAACGTATTCTGTTTTATATAAAGAATCAGTCCGTACCGCGCTGTAAACACTTTCCAACACAGTTACAAAAACCATCCAGTTAATAACGTACAAAGCACACAGTCTCTGTCTTTTCTCAGATCCGTACAAAACACTCAGCGCAAAGCGAGCAACATGTAGAACTTTTGAATATTAAACCTGGCAGTACGTAAAGAAACCGCTAGGCTTTAAAAGGTAAAGCAGTAGCATCACATTGCTATGTTTTTTCGTCCACAGCAGAAGCGAACACAGACGAGGAAGCAACTGAAACAACACATTAAATTGCTTACGTAGTGCTACCAGGTTGCTGTAAGGTCCATTTTCATAATGAGGTTAAGATGGCTTTCAGTTGGTGTCTCAATTGCCACAGAAATATAGTGGAAAAATAACTGAAATTTCTGCGGTTGAAAGGATTCAAATTGAACTGGAATTATTAAATGTGACACAAACAAAATACCGTGTAGACAGTAACAGCTGGCAGTAACAGTTGACAGTAACAGCTGACAGTAACAGCTGACAGTAACAGCAGACAGTAACAGCTGACAGTGCCAACTGACAGTAACAGCTTACAGTAACAGCTGACAGTAACAGCAGACAGTAACAGCAGGCAGTAACCGCTGACAGTAACAGCTGACAGTAACAGCTGACAGTAACAGCTGACAGTAACAGCTGACAGTAACAGCTGATGTTATAAATACTTTTCATTATTTCGATCTAACATTCTTCTCGACGTTAGCGGTTCAGCGTGAGAGTTCCATTAGTAACATCTTTGGTGAAGTTCGCATTGGAATTTGAAGCACCACAAACTGCCCCCCTCCCCGATTTTATTTTTGTCCCAAAACGAATCGAAATGCCACCAGTTAGTTCCACGAAATGGAAACTCCAACAATAGAAACTCCAGTTCCCAATGTCATTTCCTCAGTACTGATATTACACAGAAACAGCCACATTAGCGGACTGTGTTTGTGATGTTTTGAAATGTGCAAGTTAAGCGGTTTTATTTTCCGTCTAAATTTAATGACTGAAGGTGAGAATGTCGAATGTTGTGTTGTTTTGTGAGACACTAATGGTAAATATTGTACATAAAAATGGTAAAACATGGCATTAGCTTGTGAGGGAGAAGTCTGTAAACAACAGGAAATCAAGCAATGAATATCCGCATAATTTAAATCGCAAAATGTAAACAATAATCTGAAAGTAATAATTATAAAACACCCGGTAGTCATTCCCAGCATGCCTGTCAGTGCAGTGCACGTGTGAAAAGTACCGATAGACAAATGAAGACGAATAATCATATCAACTGATCGTATTGCAACGTGCAGCAGCATTTCTTCTGTTCCACTGGCTGTCCTCGTTGTCCTGTCTACAGTGACAGTCAACTGACTGTTACAGAATGACCACACAGCTTGAATTGTGTAATCAAACAATACTAATGGCATATCGCGGTATGTTATACTTACTGTATGCAGTGAGCAGAGTCCTTCTTGAGAAGCTAACGGGTTTGCAGCCAGTCAAGGAATTCGTCGCATTTTATGGAACCCGAAGGTTCATTTCAGCATTCACACATGCCTGCCATCTGTCCCTATCCTGAGCCAGCTCTATCCTCTCCATACCCCCCACCCATTTCCTGATGATTCATCTTAATATTATCCTCCCATTTACGAATGGTTCTCCCAAGTGGTCTCTTTCCTTCAGGTTTCCCCACAAACACCCCGTATATGCCACTCCTCTCTCACACGCTACATGCCCAGCCTATCACATTCTTCACGGAATAATTCGACACTGACCTCAAATCAGACAGTGCCACTGTTACTGCACACAGCACATCGCTTCGCTGTCACAGTCGGAGGCACATTCCACAGATACAACTGTTGACGAACAAACCAAACAGTAAATCTCAAAGTGCAATAACTGTACTACCGTTGTTTAGCGGTTATGTTTCAATTATCATTTGTGCTGGTAATGTCGGATGTAGCTGTCATATATTTCAGTTCAACTGCAATATTAACCTTTTGACACAGGAGTATTACATTTAGATTTTAGCACATCCTGTATGTAAAATGTGAATAATACATGAACCAAAAAAGGTAGCATTATGAAATAAACGGCATTTTGAAGAGAAAAACGGAGAGTGTGTAGCATGTTCAAAATATTCGGTACTTATATTTGTTAAAAAATATATAAAATGCAAAATCTGGAGGGTAGCGGTACGTCCGTCCTAAATATAGGACACACGGTTCTTAAAGTTTAACTCCAAATGGCAATTTTCAGTTGTGTCACTGTTACATTCAGCAAGCGATATAATTTCACAGTCTGTTGCAGTCCTTCTTACAACTACAGCGCAGTTTATTTCCTATCCTTCCACACAACTTTCCATTAATGCCCTACTGGATGTATTTATTGAAGTCTTCTATAATTTAACTCCCAAACCATTGACAGACATTCCGATATGCTGCATGTTTTGCAGGTACATGGCTGATATCTAAATTTGGAAAATTAAAAGACAAATTCTTCAAATTGTTTAAGAAAAATTACGATTATGAGTTGCAGTGGTTTTATTTTGGCACCAAATATGTCATCCTCCCAAAACGGTTCATGATATGTAGGTGAAAATCTCCTGGTTTTGAAAACCAGTCAGATTATCCCTTCAGCATGACAAATGGAAACTATTTTACCATTATTCGAACTCCTGATAGCTGACATGTAGATCTCTGCAGAAGCTAGTTAGAAAGGACCTATAAGGAGTATCAGATTTCACCTATTTTCTGTCTAGTTGTCAAATTCATGGCCTTCTTTTGAAAAATCCGTACACTTAGAATTTACCTTCAATATAAAATAGTGCGTAGACACATATTTGTTGTAAACCCTGAACCAAAGGCATGTATGTCTCGATGTTTCAAACTATCGGAGTTTTGTTCCTACAGAAAAATTAAATAGCCCATAAACAATACAATTTTATAATTTTCCACTACGGACGCACAACAAACAAGAGAAGACCCCCTACAGTTACCTAAAAAATTACGGAAAATAAGGTAACGATTGTTACAGCTGTCACTGTGTAAAAGCTGTGGGTATTACTGCAGCAGGGTAACTGGAAGTGTGGTGACGGTTTGCATATGGAGTTGGAGGTACGGAGAGACAGTGGAGAAAATGTACAGTGTGAGGTACTGACAGAAAGTGGACAAAATGTAAAGAGTGAGGTACTGACAGAGAGTGGACAGGAAATAGAGAGTAAGGTACTGACAGAGAGTGGAAAGACAGTAGAGTGTGAAGTACTGACAGAGAGTGGAAAGACTGTAGAGTGTGAAGTACTGACAGACAGTAGAGAAACTGTACAGTGTGAGGTACTGACAGAAAGTGGACAGACCGTACAGTGTGAGGTACTGACAGAAAGTGGACAGACTGTACAGTGTGAGGTACTGACAGAAAGTGGACAGACTGTACAGTGTGAGGTACTGACAGAAAGTGGACAGACTGTAAAGTGTGAGGTACTGACAGAGAGTGGACAGGAAATAGAGAGTAAGGTATTGACAGAGAGTGGAAAGATTGTAGAGTGTGAAGTACTGACAGACAGTGGAGAAATTGTACATTGTGAGGTACTGACAGAAAGTGGACAGACTGTACATTGTGAGGTACTGAGAGACAGTGGACAGACTGTAGAGTATGTGGTAACGACAGACATTGGAGGAACTGTACAGTGAGAGATACTGAGAGACAGTGGACAGATTGTACAGTGTGAGGAACTGACAGACAGTGGACAGACTGTAAATTATGTGGTACTGACAGACAGTGGACAGACTGTACAGTGTAATGTAATGACAGATAGTGGACAAAATGTACATTATGAGGTACTGACAAAGAGTGGACAGACTGTAGAGGATGATGTAGTGACAGAGAGTGGAGAAAGTGTACAGTGTGAAGTACTGACAGACAGTAGAGAGGTTTTACACTGTGAGGTACTGACAGACAGTGGAGAAACTGTAGAGTGTGAGGTACTGACAGACAGTGACCAGACTGTACAGTGTGAGGTACAGACAGACATTGGAAAGAGTGTACACGGTGATGTAATGACAGAGTTTGGAGAAATTGTACAGTGTTATGTACTGACAGAAAATGGGCAGACTATGCAGTATGAGGAAATGACAGATAGTGTACAGTGTGATAAACTGACAGAGAGTGGACAGAATGTATAGTGTGAGGTACTGACAGATAGTAGACAGAGTGTGCAGTAAGAGGTATTGACAGACAGAGGACAGAATGTAGAGTATGAGGTACTGAGAGTCAGTAGAGAGAGTGTACAGTGTGATGTACTGACAGACAGTGGACAGACTGTAAAGAAAGAGCTACTGACAGACAGTGGACTGATGTACAGTGTGAGGTACAGACAGATAGTGAACAGAGTGTGCAGTATGAGGTACTCACAGACAGTGGACAGACTGAAGAGTGTGATGTAGTGAGAGACAGTGGGCAGACATTACAGTGAGATGAACTGACACACAATGGACTGACTGTAAAGTGTGAGGTATTGACAGATAGTGGACAGAGTGTACAGTATAAGGTATTGAAATACAGTGGGCAGATTCTGAAGGATGAGGTACTGAAAGTCAGTAGACATATCGTACAGTATGAGGTACTGACAGACAGTGGAAAAATTGTGCAGTGTGATGTACTGAGAGACAGTGGAAAGACTGTATAGTGTGATGAACTGACAGAGAGTAGACAGGCTGTACAGTGTGAGGTACTGAGAGATAGTAGACACAGTGTGAAGTATTAGGTATTGACATAAAGTGGATAGACGGTAAAGTATGAAGTACTAACAGACAGAGGACAGACTGTACAGTGTGCGGTACTGACAGAGTGTGGAAAGAATGTACAGTGTGAAGTACTGATAGATGGAAGAGAGAGTGTAAAGTATGAGGTACTGAAAGAGAGTGGACAGATTGTACAGTAAGTGGACAGAACTTAGAGAGTGATGTACTGATAGAAAGTGGACAGACTGTAGAGTGTGAGGTACTGACAGACAGTGGACAGACTCTATAGTATGAGGTATTGACAGAGAATGCACAGGCTGTACAGTGTGAAGTACTGACTTGCAGTGGGCAGACTGTTCAATGTGAGGTAATGACAGAGAGTGGAGAGAGTGTAAAGGTTAAAGTACCGACAGACAGTGGACACACTGTACAAAGTGAGGTACAGACAGAGATTGGACAGACTGTACAGTGTGAGGTATTGACAGACAGTGGACAGTTTGTACAGTGTCAGGTACTGACAGACAGTGGACAGAGTGTGCAGTATGAGGTACTGAGAGGCAGTGGACAGACTCTACAGTGTGATGTACTGACAGCATTGGACAGAATGTACAACGTGATGCAGTGACAGACAGTGGACAGACTGTACAGTGTGATGTAGTGACAGACAGTGGACAGCCTGTACAGTGTGATGTACTGACAGACAGTGGACAGACTGTAGATTATGAAGTACAGAGAGAGAGTGGAGAGCCTGTAGAGTGTGATGAACTGACAGGCAGTGAACAGACTGCAAAGTGTGAGGTACTGACAGATAGTGAAGGATTTTGCGCATTATTAGTTACTAAGAGACAGCTGACAAAATGTACAGTGTGAGGTACTGAAGAAAAGTCACAGACTGTACAGTGTGATGTACTGACAGACAGTGGACAGACTGCACAATGTGAGGTACTGACAGACAGTGTACAGAATGTACAGTTTGAGGTACATAAAGACAGTGGAGGGACTGTTCATTGTGCTGTATTGACAAACAGTGGACAGACAGTAGAGTATGCGGTACTGACAGACAGTGGACAGAATGTACAGTGTGCTGTACTGACAGACATAGGATAGACCGTAAATTGTGATTTAATGACAGACAGTGAACAGAGTGTGCAGTGTGATGTACTAACAAACAGTGGACAGACTCTATAGTGTGAGGTACTGACAGAGAGTGGACAGACTGTACAGAGTGATGTACTGACAGGCAGTGGACAGAGTGTACACTTTGAGGTACTGACAGACAGTGGACAGACTCTATATTATAAGGTACTGACAGACAGTGCACAGACGGTAAAGTGTGATTTAATGACAGAGAGTGGGCAGAATGTACAATGTGAGGTACTGACAGGCAGTGGACAGACTGTACAGGTTGAAGTACTAATAGACAGTGGATAGAGTGTAAAGTGTGAGTTACTGACAGGCAGTGGGCTGGTTGTAAAATGTGAGGCACTGAAGGATAGTGGACAGAATGTGCAGTGATATGTACTGACAGACATTGGACAAACTGTACAGTTTGAGGTACTGACAGAGAGTGGAAAAACTGTATAGTGTGAAGTACCGACAGAGAGTGGAGGAACTGTAAACTGTGAGGTATTGACAGAAAGTTGACAGACAGTAAAGTGTGAGATACTGACAGTCAGTGGACAGACTGTACAGTATGTGGTAAGGACAGGCACTGGAAAAACTGTACAGTGTTAGTTACTGAGAGAGAGTTGACAGAGTGTACTGTGTGAGGTACTGACAAGCAGTGGACGGACTTTACAGTATGTGGGACTGACAGACAATGGACACAATGTACATTGTGATGTACTGACAGAAATTGGACATATTATGCAGTATGTCGTACTGAGAGACTGTGGACAGACATTAAAGCGTGATGTACTGAAAGAGAGAGTGAAGTAAATCTAAATTATAGGGTACTGACACATAGTGGGCAGAATGTGCATTACGAGGAACTGACAGACAGTGGACATACAGTAGAGTGTAATGTACTGACAGATAGTGGACAGAGTGTGCAGTGAAATGTAGTGAGAGGCAGTAGACAGACTATGCAGTATGAGGTACTGACAGAAAATGGACAGATGGTACAGTGTGATGTACTGACAGACAGTGGACAGACTGTAACTTATGAGCTACTGACAGAGATTGGACTGATGTACAGTGTGATACACTTAAAGATAATGGACATAGTGTGCAGAATGAGGTACTGACAGACAGTGGACAGATTTTAGAGTGTGATGTGATGGTAGAGAGTGGACAGACTCTACAGTGTGATGTACTGACGGACAATGGACAGACTGTACAATGTGAGGAACTGACAGACTTTGGACCGACTGTACAGTTTGAAGTACCTACAGACAGTGGACACAGTGTACAGTGTGAGGTACTGACAGACAGTGGACAGGCTGTAAAGTGTGATGTACTGACCGATAGTGGACCTGTTGTACAGTGTGAGGTACTGGCTAATAGTGGAAAGAGTGTGCAGAATGAGGTACTGAAAATCCAGTGGACAGAGTGTAGAGTGTGATGTACTGACAGCAATGGACAGACTGTAAAGCGTGATGTACTGACAGACAGTCGACAGACTGTACAGTGTGATGTAGTGGAAGACAGCGGACAGACTGTACATTGTGCTTTACTGTCAGGAAATGGACAGACTATTCAGTACAAGGTACTGATAGAGAGTGGACTTTCTGCACAGTGTTATGTACTGACAGGCAGTGGACAGACTGTACACTGTTAGGTACTGACAGATAGTGGACGGTGTGTGTAGTATGAGTTACTAACATACAGATGACAGAAGGTACAGTGTGAGGAACTGACGGACAGTGCACAGAGTTTACAGTGTTATGTACTGACAGGCAGTGGACAGAATGTAGAATGTGATGTACTGACAGACATTGTACAGTCTGTACATTATGAGGCCCTGACAGACAGTGCATAGAGTGTGAAGTGTGCTGTACTGACACACAGTGGACAGTCTGTACACTATGGGTTACTGACAGAGAGTGGACAGACTGTATTGTGTGCTGTACTGACAGACAGTGAACAGAATATACAATGTCATGTACTGAAATACCGTGGACAGAGTGTACAGTGTGAGGTGCTGACAGACAATGGACAGATTTTCAGAGTGATGTACTGACAGACACTGGACAGAGTGTAGAGTGTGAGGTACTGACAGACAGTGGACAGACTCAATAGTATGAGGTACTGACAAATAGTGCACATAATGTTCAGTGTGATGTACTGAAAGACAGTGGGCAGAATGTACAATGAAATGTACTGGCAGACAGTACATGTTGAAGTACTGACAGACAGTGGACCGAAGAAGGGTGTGAGATAATGACAGGCAGAGGAGAGACTGTACATTTTGAGGTACGGACAGGCAGTGGACAGGTTGTAAAGTGCGAGGTAGTGATGGATAGTGGACAGAGTGTGCAGTATGAGATACTGACATATTGTGAACAGACTGTACAGTGTGCTGTACTGACAGACAATGGACCGAATGTACAATGTGATGTACTGACAGAGAGTGGACAGATTGTACAGTGTGATGTAGTGACAAAGGACAGACTGTACATTGTGAGGTACTGACAGACAGTGGACAGAGTGTACAGTGTGAGGTACTGACAGACAGTGGAAAGTCTTTAGTATGAGATATTGACAGAGCGTGCAAAGATTGTACAATGTGATGTACTAACATACAGTGTGCTGACTGTAAATTGTGAGGTACTGGCAGACAGTGGAGAGAATTTATAGGTTGTTGTACTGACAGACAGTGGAGAGACTGTACCATGTGAGGTACTGACAGGCAGTGTGCATGCTGTAGTGTGTGAGGTACTGACAGACAGTGGACAAGTTGTACAGTGTGAGTTACTGACGGAGAGTGGACAGACTGTAAATTATGAGGTAATAACAGACAGTGGAAAGACCGTACATTGTGATGTACTGACAGATATTTGGAAGACTCTACAGTGTGAGGTACTGACAGACAGTCGACAGACCATATATTGTGAGGTACTGACAGGTAGTCGTCAGAATATACAGTGTGATTACTGACAGACATTAGACAGAATGTACAGTGTGATGTACTGATAGATATTTGACACACTGTACAATGTAAGGTACTGATAGACAGTCGACAGGCTGTATAGTTTGATGTACTGACAGACAGTTGACAGAATGTACATTGTGAGGTACTAACAGACACTGGACCGAATTTACAGTATGAGGTACTGACAGACAGTCGACAGACATTAAACTACGTTTTACTGATAGACAGTGGGCAGACTGTACAATGTGAGGTACTGAAAGACTCTACAGTACGAGGTACTGGTAGAGAGTGGACATACTTTACAGTGTGAGGTACTTACATACAGTGGACAGACTGTAAAGTGTGAGGTACTGACAGATATTAGAAAGAGTGTACACTATGAGATATTGAGAGGTAGGGGACAGAGTTTACAGTGTGAGGTACTGACAGACAGTGGACTGAATATATAGTGTGAGGTACTGATAGGCAGTGGACTGAATGTATAGTGTGAGGTACTGACATACAGTGGACTGAATGTATAGTGTGAGGTACTGATAGACAGTGGACTGAATATATAGTGTAAGGTACTGACATACAGTGGACTGAATGTATAGTGTGAGGTACTGATAGACAGTGGACTGAATGTATATTTTGAGGTACTGACAAACAGTGGACTTATTGTACATTGTGAAGTACTGACATACAGTGGACAGACTGTACAATATGAGGTACCGTCAGACAGTTGACAGACTGTACATTGTGATGTACTTACAGATAGTAGTCAGATTGTACAGTGTGATGTACTGACAGACTGTCGACAGACTGTGCAGTGTGAGGTACTGAGAGACAGTGGACAAAATGTACAGTGTGAGGTACTGACAGACACTAGACAGATTGTACAGTATGAGGTACTGACAGAGAGTGGACAGACTGTACAATGTGAGGTACTGACAGACAGTGGACTGAATGTATAGTGTGAGGTACAGACAAACAGTGGATTTATTTTACATTGTGAAGTACTGAAAGACAGTGGACTGACTGTACAATATGGGGTACTGACAGACAGTTGACAGACTGTACATTGTGATGTACTAACAGATATCAGACTGATTGTACAGTGTGAGGTATTGACAGACATTCGACAAAATGTGCAGTGTGAGGTACTGAGAGACAGTGGACAGAATGTACAGTGTCTGGTACTGACAGACAGTAGACAGACTGTACAGTATGTGTTATTAACAGAGAGTGGACAGACTGTACAGTGCGAGGTACTGACAGACAGTCGACAAACTTTGCTGTGTGAGGTACTGAGAGACAGTGGACAGAATGTACAGTGTGAGGTACTGACAGACAGTAGACAGACTGTACATTATGAGGTATTGACAGAGAGTGGACGGACTGTATATTGTGAGGATCAGAGACAGTGGACAGAATGTGCAGTGTGAGGTACTGACAGACAGTAGACAGAGTGTACAGTATGAGGTACTGTCAGACAATGGACAGACTGTACAGTGTGAGGTACTGAGGGAGAGTGGACAGACTGTGCAGTGTGAGGTACTGAGAGACATTGGACAGAATATACAGTGTGGGGTACTGACAGTAGACAGATTGTACATTGTGAGGTACTGACAGACAGTCGACAGACTGTGCAGTGTGAGTTACTGAGAGACAGTGGACAGAATGTACAGTGGGATGTACTGACAGACAGTACACAGATTGTACAGTGTGAGGTTCTGACAGACAGTCGACAGACTGTGCAGTTAGAGGTACTGAGAGACAGTGGGCAGACTGTGCAGTGTGAGGTACTGACAGACAGTAGACACACTGTACAGTATAAGGTAATAACAGATATTAACAGACTGTACACTGTGTGGTACTGACAGACTGTACTCTGTGAGGTACTGAGAGATAATAGACTGTATATTTTAAGTTACTAACAGACAGTGGACAGGGTTTGCAGTGTGAGGTACTGACAGATAGTGGACAGATTGTAAAATGTGATGGACTGCCAGACATTGGACAGACTGTACAGTGTGATGTACTGCCAGGCAGCGGACAGATTATAGAGGGTGAGGTACTGACAGAGATTGGACAGACTGTACAGTTTGAGGTACTGACAGCAGTGGATTGACAGTACAGATTGATGGACTGACAGACAATGGACAGACCATACAATGTGAGGTACTGACAGATAGTTGGCAGAATGTACAGTGTGATATACTGACAGACAGTGGACAGGCTGTGCAGTGTGTGGTACTGACAGACCGTCGACAGACTGTACATTGCGATATACTGACAGATATTGGGCAGGCTTTGTACTATGAGGTACTGACATAGAGTCGACAGACTTTACACTGTAGGTACTGACACACAGTGGACAGACTGTACATTATGAGTTACTGACAGACAGTGGAGAGACCATAGAGTGTGAGGTACTGGCAGACAGTGGACAGACTCTACAGTGTAAGGTACTGAGAGGCAGTGGACAGAGAGTACAGTGTTATGTACTGATAGACATTGGACATACCATACAGTGTGAGGCACTGGCAGATATTGGACAGACTGTTCAGTGTGATGTACTGACAGAAAGTGGACAGGCAGTACAGTGTGAGTTACTGACAGTTAATAGACAAACTGTACAGTGTGTTGTATTGAGAGACAGTTGACGGACTGTAGAGTGTGAGGTACTAACAGATATTGGTCAGGCTGTATTGTGTGAAGTACTGACAGACAGTGGACAGGCTGTACAGTGTGAGGTACTGACATACAGTAGACAGGATGTACAGTGTGATTTACTGACAGACATTCGGCAGACTGTACATTGTGAGTTACTGAGAGACAGTCTAATGTTCATACATTGTGAATTGCTGACAGATAGTGGACAGGATATACATTATGATGTACTGACAGACAGTGGACGGACCGTACTCTGTGATGTAATGACAGGCATTAGACAGACTGTACATTGTGAGGTACTGACAGGCAGTCGACAGACTTACAGTGTGATGTATTTGGCAGACAGTGGACATAATATACAGTGTGAGGTACTGACAGACAGTCGACAAACTGTAAACTATGAGGTACTGATAGACAGTTGACAGATTGTACAATGTGATATACTGATAGACCTTCGACAGAGTGTACATTATGAGGTACTGACAAATTGGGCAATCTGTACAGTGTAAGGTACTGACGGACATTCAACAGACTTTACAATGTGATATACTGACAGACAGTGGACAGACTGTACAGTGTGAGGTACTGACAGACATTCGACCGACTGTACAGTGTGAGGGACTGACACATTGGACAAACTGTACAATGTGAGGTACTGACTGAAATTCAACAGTCTTTACAATGTGATACACTGATAGACCTTCGACAGAGTGTATAGTGTGAGATACTGACACATTGGACAAACTGTACAGTGTGAGGTACTGACGGACATTCAACAGACTTTACAGTGTGATATACTGACAGACAGTGGACAGACTTTACAATGTGAGGTACTGACAGACATTGGACCGACTGTACAGTGCGAGGGACTGACAGACAGTGGACAGACTGTACTGTGTATTGTACTGACAGATAATTGACAGACTGTACAGTGTGATACACTGACAGACTTTCGACTGACTCTGCAGTTTGAGGTACTGACGGACAGTCGACAGACTCTACATTGTGATGTACTGACAGACAGTTGACGGTTGTGAGGTACTGACAAAGAGTCGACAGACTGTACAGTGTGATATACTGACAGACAGTGGGTCAGGCTCTACATTGTGATGTGCTGACAGACAATTGACAGACTGTACACTGTGATGTACTGACAGGCTCTCGACATTCCATACATTGTGAGGTACTGACAGATAGTGGACTGAATGTACAGTGTGATGTACTGACAGACAGTGGGCAGACTGTACATTGTGATGTACTGACAGACAATTGACAGACTCTAAAGTGTGAGGTACTGACAGGCAGTCGACAGACTGTACAGTGTGATGTACTGACAGACAGTGGACATAATGTAGAGTGTGAGGTACTGACAGACAGTGGACAGAATGTACAGTGTGAGGTTCTGACAGACAGTCGACAGACTTTAAACTATGAGTTACTGATAGACAGTGGGCAGACTGTACAATGTTTTATACTGATAGACCTTCGACAGACTGTACATTGTGGGCTACTGACAGACATTGGACAGACTGTACATTGTGATGCACTGAGATACACTCCACTGACTCTACATTGTGAGGTTCTGACAGACAGTGGACAGACTTTACAGTGTGAGGTACTTACAGACACTTGACAGACTGTACAGTGTGAGGTAGTGACAGACCGTGGACAGACCGTACATTTTCAGGTTCTGACAGACAGTGGACAGACTTTACGGTGTGGGGTACTGACAGGCAGTGGACAGACTGTACAGTGTGAGGTACTGACAGACAGTGGACAGACTGTAGAATGTAAGGTACTGACAAACATTGGACGGACTGTAGAAGACATCAGTGGGCATAGAAATACAGAACCAAGAGACGGTACTTAGGGTAATCTAACAGCACTCAGTAAAGGAATGACTGTTTCAGTAGACAGTCAGAGACACAGTGGGAAAATTTATATACCGTGATTAGAGTACCTATTGATGTGTGAGAGAACTGGCAGGACAGACTGTTCGCAATTGCGGGCTAATTGTCTAGCAGTGTATCGTGACGCTACACTTCGTTTGTTTATGCCTAGTTGTGAGTGTGTATACCATCAACGATTAAAATGTAATAACTCACGTCACAATATATCTTGTGTATAGCAGGATTAATTGTGCGTGTTTTCAAGTTTAGTTCTATGTTACCTTAGCGAGCATGGGCTGATGTGACAAGTGTGGAGAGTGCGCGAAATTGTGTGCGTGTATTTCAGAGAATTTGTGCGGTCAGAACGGAGGAGGATATTGGAATTTTTTTTTTTGGAATGTAGACTAAACGAACTGACGAAGACGGCGCCAATGAATCCAGTTACAACCTTGCAGGAAACCTCAAGCTTGCCAATATCACAATTACAACAAACACCTGAATTCTCACCTTTCCACCTACTGCAGTTCAGTACCTGAAGGCAGTACAATCTGCCAGGAACGCTGTGCGTTGCCTTAAGGACAACAGCGGGGTTCAGATGGCAGGAAGGAATATAAATGACGTCACGGAAGTAACTAATTGTTAATACAAGCCGCTCAGTTCCGGTAAATGACTAGGTTCAGCTGAGGGATTTGTTAGCTAGTAGAATTGTGTGTTGCTGGATTTCACCAAACAAATCAGCCAATTACGTAACTCAATATCGCTGTGGCAATTTAACTTTCTGTATTTCACCAGCAGTCCTACAATCAATTATCACTAAAAGCTACACTGTAGGTCACACAAGGACTGTTCATGTTGTTCACGATAACCTGATATACTGCAACAGGTTATTCTAACAGACCGCAATTTCGACACGTACACTTGTTTCACTCTACCTAAGCATTGTTTTTTAAAATCACATTTTAGTTCACCGATATTGATAATTATATACCGCATTACCACCTCAGTATCCTGTAGTTCAGACATTCGCTTCCTATCACGAGCATAAGTTATATTTTAGTTACAAAATTTTAGTGAAAATTTCTGAAGTAAGGAGCACACCGCCTGATATTTGTAACCTGGAACAATCCAAAATTCAAAAGGAGTTTTATAAAACCGCTCCACCACGTTACGTTTTCCAAACAAATCTACAATAATTCAGATTTTTTAATTTTCGATTCCTCTAGTACTTAAAATTCCCACTGGAACTTGATTATGTCATTTACTCTCTCATGATTGAAAAACATATCTTCTAATTGCTGAGCCTACTGGCTTAGCTGTGAAGACCGGAGAGAGCTTCACTACCAGCTGACAGAGGAAGGGTAACATTTTTGCCTATCTTTGAATTGAAATATGTAGGAACTGTCAGCTTCTCAAACTACACCACAAGCTCTCTTTTCTAATTTCCGCTATTTCAACATAACAAATATCTTTCTACCGTATGTACTGCGAAGCTGTTCGCTCCCTGCTGCACTGTCAACCAGTTTCTGTTACCATTTACTTACCGGAGACAGACTTCGAATCCCCAGATGTTGCAATTTAACTCAAAATGCACACGACATAAATTCACTTATATAAAAGCAATATATAAGCTATGTTATCTGGTCTCCAAACAAATCCACCCACAATAACATTATCACTCTTCGCCCTAAATTAACAGTTTTATTTCACTCTTACACTCAACAGATCTGTCAATCACATCCACAACATTGCTGACACAAACTGCTGAAATTCAACAAAGTGCCATCAACTGAATTTGTGTGTGTGTTTGTGTGAACACAAATTTAAGTACTGTATTATTTAAGCACTCAGTGACAGTTACCTATATATGTATATCTTCCACGTGACTCAGACCACATCCTTCAGCCGCACATTTTGACGGACAGTATATTGGTACAGTACAGCAATACGACCAGAACGTACTGTCAATATTGCTACAGATTGTGCTGTATTTCCCAGCCGTCAACTGTTAACAGCCAATATGAAACTTCCGCCATTTGGAATGTTACGTAACGTTGATTGCTATTCAGGTACTGACGTTTTGGGACAGTCTAAATGTAAATAACTAACTAACTAACTAAGTACGCCAAGTAACGTGCCAGAAGGGTGAAGACGTCATTTACAACTGAGCGGAAGACTGAAATCCCGCAAGAACACAAACACTCACAAAAGCAACACTTTCCAGTAACTCCACAGCACACCAAATATCTCGGCCATTTTGTGTTCCAAACAAAAAAACCAACAGCAGAAGCTCTTGCCGTCCGGAGATAACACTCTCAATCAATTATGATTTCACACTTGCAGTGCCATGTGGCACCGACAGTTCACACAAAACTGATGCCCCTAACGTGCAAGATAAGGAGGCCATAAACTGCTCAGAATTATCGCCATTTCCGTACCGAACTGCAACA
>Ga0268261_10001545_pt1 | contig 15942 bp, 8 predicted proteins | sample TergutNc150P1_FD_190353 | JGI IMG/M metagenome (GOLD analysis project Ga0268261, IMG submission 190353) | Nasutitermes corniger P1 segment gut microbial community from laboratory colony in Florida, USA - Nc150 P1 (SPAdes) (version 2) | ecosystem: Host-associated > Arthropoda: Insects > Digestive... | reverse complement strand
CACCGGTCACTTAGCACCACTACGCCAACGCTCGTGTGGACCGCCGCTGCTTTTATGTGAGCAGCGAGCCGACAGAAAAGTAGGATAAAGTTAGGTCCTGTATAACACGGCGAAACTGTTTCCGGGCGCTGACTGGGCTTCATTAGAGCAAACTGGCCAGATCAGAACACTGTTTGTGAAAAATCCTACGTACGGTAACCATCAAAAGAAGTTGTAATAAATCCGGTGGCTTCCTTCTGTCTTCTGGTTTCCAGTACTTCCATAACTCCACATAAAGCGTCGTCTGCCCATTTGCTTCCGGAGCAACGTTATTCAGAGTTCTTTATAAGCCGCTAAGAAAACTTGCGTGTTACAAACAACATGGCTTATCGCAAATAAAAGATTTACTGTTTATTCTGTAGCACTCACTTGCGTCGGCTCTGAGCTGTATTTGCTACTCAACATCGAGGCTCATTCAGTCTTCATTTGTGCTGGTCCCTGCATCTCTTGCTACGCCATCTTACATTTCTATGCCAGCTGGAATGTATTCACACACTAACTTGGGTACGACTGTATCATTTATTCTTAATAAATGCGTGTATTTACATTCACAATTCAAAGTAAGGTAATTTAAGTTGCAGATCTAAGTCTTGTCCAATTGATTTGTTTTACAGTCTTATATCGTATATTCCGCAAATGATATTACAAAAATGTCATCTCTGCTGTCTCTATTTATCTTCAATGTTTCTTTTGTACAGTCCAATTCTCACACCCATATCAAAGCGTTGGTCCTGCAAATATCTTGTACAATTTCCACACTGTTTCCTTTTGCTTGTGTGAAATGTTTCCTGAACAATGCCACATATATACTGCACCATATGTAGTTTCTTGTATATGTAATTACTATTTGAATATGATATGCTGCACCTCAAGTAGTCGCTTCTTTTACTAGAACGGTTACTTTGTCGTCAGTATTTTGTTCATGGGAGGTTCAGTTCTTGTAATATCATTACATTTGTTTAAACAACATAAGTTTTAAAATTGTAATCCACATAATTTGCATTTAATACACGCAATGTTAGCTGGAGGTCATCTTCTGACTTGGCAGTTACAGTTTGGTAATGTGCATCAAAACGGTATCTCAGGTGGTCCGATGTATTCGAAAGTGACTGCTTAATTCGTGTTGCCACTGTTCCACAATACTGTCTACAGGTACATACACAGTGTGGATGATGAAGGACACCCTTACTCAATCCCTGATTTATTTCTACCAGTTTTCCTGTTTCAGACTTTCCATTTTCTACTGCAATCGTGTATTTGCATAAATACAGCGCTCTATGACTTTTGTTAAGTCTTGTGAAATACCTTTTCAATCATAACTTGCCAGAGCTTTCTCGAAAGCTTCCTCATAAACCATAAGAGCAATTAAGGTGTGTAAGTGCACTTCCCTTCGTTTCTCAATTAGTTGGTTAGTGATGATAATGATGACGACGACGATGCAGTCTGTACGTTACCGCCCTTTCCTAAGCCCATTCTGTGCCTCACTTAATATGCATTCAGATATAGCGTAGGTACGTTTCGTATCCAGAATAAAGCTACATTATACCCCTGTAATTTTCACAGTTCTCTCTCTCTTCTAATAAACCGAAGCAACTAACACAACGTTGCATTCTGTTCGTCCCTGTCCGTACCTCCAGTAGACACTAATCACATCTGAGAAGCGTATATATCGGTAGCTATTGGGATGTTCATTTAAAAAATCCACGTTCATACCATAATTTCCAGGAGTCTTGTTGCCTGTAAAGCTGCTGGCAATGTTTCCAGCCATAATATCTGCGGGTCTATTACTGTTGGCTGTGACTTTGTTTCCTTGTTTCTGTTTCCTGCATCGTCAACACTGATGTTAAATCTTGCGACAGACAGACAGACAGACAGACAGGCAGACAGACAGACAGACAGGTGCACTGATTATACCGTTTACCGAATGAAGAATCCTTTCACGAGGGACATATGGTATGGGTGGGCCTGCAGGTAACAGCTTCACCAGACAGCCCGAAAGGAAGATTAACTACTTTTGAGACCCAAACATAAATGGGAAGATTATATAACGAATGTAAACCGTTAAAATCCCAGTGGTAACCATATTTACCACCTGCTGTAACATTTAACCTATTATTTCCTAAATTCCAATAACCGGTTGGTCTCCGTAAAGGATACTTACGGAGTGTGTTATCTGTGCAGTAGAACAGCACTTACAAATAATACTTAATTTCGGTCTTCAAAAGCTTAAACGAATCGGGTAACATGGATTGGAATGAAGTGGCTCAAGAGCATCCAGTGTCGGATCCCTCTGCATAAGGCAATGAATCCCATGGTTTCATAACAAGGAGGGGTCAATTCGGAGCTCATGTACCTTAACATTACAAGAATGACTCTGCTAGTTTATTGATCAGTTGCAAGGACTCCAGTGTGGCCGATCAGTCGTTTTACCGAACAGACTTCCTTTCAGACTCAAACTGCTGTCTGTGCTGTGTAAGTACAAACAGAATATCTGACGCGTTTCTAAACTGTCGCCATTCTCACAACTGCTGGACATTTTTGGTTGTTGTACAAGTACCTGTTTGGGCTCTGGTCATCTACATACAAGGAATGTCTGCTACCATTCGGTCCAGAATCTTTTGTCTTCCCGTTCGCTATCTGAGAACATAAACACTAAAATACAGAGAACCAAAATATTGTTGTTGCTTTACATGGGTGTGGAACTTGGTCTCCCACATCAGGGAAAGAACACTGGCTGAAGGTTGATATTATACATCTTCCATAAAATTGGCAATATACAGATAAGAATTTGTTCGAAATTAATGCAACAGTGCAAAAAATGGAGTAAGTTCTTATTCGTATTCGCCGAAGGTGTTGGAGAATAGGGTGCTGGGGCAAGTGTTCTGGCCCAAGACTGAGGAATAGGAGCCTGGAGGAAACTGTATAACAAGGAGCTTGTGACTTCTGCTACTGAACAAGTATAAATGGGGTCATCAAATCGACGAGGATGTGATGGGCGGGGCAAGTGGCACGTATGCGACGAAGATAAATGCCTACAGAATTTTGGTGGGGAGATCTGACGGCAAAAGACCACTTGGAAGACCTAGGCGTAAATCGGAGATCACTGAAATGGATGTTGCATGAACAGGATGGGAGAGCTTAGACGGGATTTTTCTGGCTCTGCATTCGGATACGTTCTGGGCTCTTGTGTAAATGGCAATAAACCTTAGAGAGGTGGAAATTTCTTGACTAACTGAGAAACTATCAGCTTCTCAAGAAAGATTGTGCTCTACTAAGCTATTTTGTATATTGTCAGTGTGCTGGCCCCTTACTATCTTTGCTCTTGTAGCATTCATACGGAACTCTTGTAGGCTAAAGATATTCTTTAACAGAACGAATATGGAATGGAAAGTATTACAGGCCGTGGCCCAGCTGAGGTACCAGAAAAGACTGAAGACAACCGCGAAATGCTCAGTCAGGGTACTCGGTGTCTGGGTGAACTGGAACCCGGCATCTCCCAAGTATGTCACAGCCTGCAACGGCTTGATCTGTCCTGCTCGGTAGACCCGAAACAGTGTTGACTGACCCTCAGGGATTAAGATCGCAGCACAGTTAGCAACTCGGTTTGTTCCTCAAACTCGGAGTGACATCAACATCCTTCAGCACTAAACCTGGCTTCAACGGTCTCACTCTGTGGACCCTACACTACAGAATGCTACTTACCCATCGTCCTTCGTTGGGGCCTTTTCAAGCTGTGGCGGGGGGTGTTGAGGAGGGGGCATGCTGTAGCATGGTCCAGGTGAGTATCCACTGGACGCCGGGGCAGGATAGCTGGTAGGTATCGCTCCTGGGTAGCCTGCACTGCCACCCCCACATGAATAAGCTGCCGTCGGATACGGAGTGTAGCTGTTGGCTGGGTACTCGGCTTGGACACCCGCCATGGCATACCCTGGGTGGGGGCTCATAGGTGCATACCCTGAAACAGGCATACAAATGGGGTCTGTTGTCATTATAGTGTGTTCTTACAGTCAGAGAATTCGCCAGGGTGAGGTAAATTTGTACAGTGGTGGTGTGAGTGCCTGTTTGTCGTCCGACATACTGTTGCAGACACATGGCAAAAAGATATGAGAATAAAACACATGAAGAAACGTGGGCACTAAACATATACTATTTAAAATAAAGTGTCGTATATTACAGATGCAAGTAGACAAAACGTTTATTAACGAAGGGCGACAAACGCCTTCCAAAGTTAGTGTCTGAATATAGTCTCACTGACAGAAGAGACGTAGGTCGATCATGAGAAAGATGGTCAGAAGAACATACATAAAGACGGAGAAATCTGGAATGGCTTAAACCTTGCTGTTGCTGTGCACGTTGTCTGACCGAATTATTTGTTTCCTGAGAAGCAAGCATACATGTTGAAACAACTGTATTGATACAAACATCGGTTTTTATAAAATTGTAATTTTTATTGCAGTAACAATCTTGTCAACAAAATAATTTGATTTTCTGGGTAGAAATCACACACGATTCCAAAAGGTACTTAGGAGTTATATTGTAGACCAGTCACTAGTGTCGTTGTACTGTAGACCAGTCACTACTGTAGTTGTTCTGTAGACCAGTCACTACTGTAGTTGGTATAAACTAAATAATGCAGAATAAACCTTCGATTGTACGAATGATGTCGAAAAGTTCTTTAATCAGTTCACAATTGCGTTAGCAAAGCACAGTTTGATCAGGATATACAACGTTAACATTGGGCACAATCTCGCAACTTTGTCAGGCGCCCTTCAAAAGGAACCAGTAACAACTGCAAGACTATTTAAGAACTGTGCAGCAGACCAAATGCTACTTTGTCGAGTAATACAGATTTTTGTTTAAAGAAATTCATTTCAAGGACAATTTGATAGTTACGGGAACAAATTAGTTAATAAATTTAATTCCCTTCACAGATGTTTATGAAACCTGACGCGGAATGTCTGTCATGAATATTATTACAAGACACATTTCACCGATTCTAAATTACGTTAAAGGCAACTTTTTACTTTGCAGGCCTAAACACTCTTTACATATACCGCTTTTGAAATGTCTCTACGTGTTTTGAAGGAAGACATGAGTACAAAAATACGGCATATTTGGTTTGTCGCAGCTCTATCGCACAGAAAGACGGCACCCGCTGTCATAACTGCGGTGCTCAGGACAGCAATAAAAGCAATAAGCTGTATAACACATTAGTTTCATTCACGTACATTAATTTTAGGGAAAATATATATATGGTACGTTCATGTATATTGAGCCCTGAGGTAGATTTTGACGAAGTTCACTGATACTCAGACCACGACAGTATCACCAAAAGTGAGCTCACTACTCTGCAGTACCCACACACGTCATGCAAACCGCGATCCAGGTACCGTCACCGTCCATATAAACACACAAAAAGATATGACCTGCACCGCCGCACGTCTTGTGAATGACAGTCCGGACTTTAAATGTAGTCTGGAATACAATATGAGACGTTCATATTGTACTTCCCGCAACGTCCTATAAAACCTGGTAATTTCTAGAGATCGCTTGGAAAGTGTGACTGAGCAAACACGGGGTACAGCGGTAAAGCTGCTGTTACGTGTTTAACGTAATGGGCGAGCAGGTCGACGAAACTGCACGACGTACGTCCAAATCAGGACGCTTAAACTGTCACTGCAGACAAAGAGTAAAATGCTGCAAGTGGACGCATTTGCCACTGTGAGTGGCGTAACGGAGGCTAACTTAGTATTGTATTTAATTTGTCATTACCAAACAGTATTCGTTATATCCTTATCGCTTAACAGCACGTAGAACGCAGTGTAACTGCTTAAATTATTAACGTTTTGGGAAACAAGAACTGCTCACCGCTTGAAAACACGGATCACCTTCCAAATACAATCTTACAATAAAATAAAGAAAACATCAGAATAAACAGAATATCCTTGCATACCAAGAAATATTATTAACTAAGATATTACAAGATTCACTGGTAAGAAATTATGACCGCTTCACCAACTACCGGTCTCACGTACCCCCACCGTACCTTCAAGACACACGAGCACAACGGCACCTCTCTTCGAGGCCAGTCACTGAGCGCCATAATTTTACACACATTTTTAGAGTTTCATGTTTTGTTTCCTTGTTCGCGTTACAGAATTTGTGAATAACTCTTACCATTTTCACTTTAAGCAATTAAGATGTGGATTCTGTTGCAGAAAACACAGCAAAAATTAAAGTTTACATGTAAATTCCGGACTGCAATTCAAAGCGCTGTACAAACGTGCACTGCAGTACAAGGCGTCCCATAAACTTGCACACAGGGCCCAAACATCATTCACAGGAAAATATGTGGACGCTCTCGCCTCATGACACGGGTTGACCTTACTTTGCGGTATATCAGTGGTGGTGATAACGTCCTAAGGCAAAAGAGGCTTAAATCTCACCTGTGAAGATGATTCTAAGCAATTTAACGTCATTCGGTGTTCTGAGAGTGTAGAAACTCTCATTTTACGAATAATAAATCTACCTGTCATGTGAAGGGTCAGTTCATACCTCACAGAGAAATGTGTGCTTCCCAGGAGCACCAATGTGTAGGGAAATAGCGACTGCTTATTTAAAATCCACAGGGGACGTGTAAGTGTACTGGAAAGGGAAAATGCAGCGAAGAGTCCTAAAACTAGTGGTAAACATACAATCCAATAGGCATTAAAGGGTTAATAATGGCCAAAGGCAAAGGTACAGTTCACCCTAGAACAGGTCATGCAGGCCCAGCGGGTGAGTAGAAGTATAGCTCTACTCTTTCCTTAACTTCGGCGCTACATGGGGTGGGTGTTTAATGCCACTCTCCGACCGCTTTACCCTCCGGAAAGAGACCGGTACCCTGTGTACACAAGGTTGGGTGGGCCCCAGGGTCGGCCTGGACGGGTGCGGAAAATCTCGTCTTCGCCAGGATTCGATTCCCGTACCGTCCGACCCGTAGCGAATTCTCTAAACCAACAACGATATAAATAAATGGCATTTCTAAGACAATTATTATTACGCTATCACCTTTATGCACGCTATTTACACTCAAACACCCTGTAGACACACACACACACACACACACACGGTGTCCCTACGGTACATAATGTTGCAGCCACAGTACGGTACAATATATGCTACATGTAATGTTACTTCCCACGACAAATGTTTTGCACTTTACATCAGCACTTTCAGCAGCAGTGTGCAGCGCCCAATGTGGCTGTTTTCTGTAGCTCCTTGATGTCGAGCATTCCAGGTACGTTCAGGTACTTCGTGAACGATTTTGAGATGGTTCCATTTGCCCCTACCATGACTGGTACCAATTCTGTTTCTACACTGCACATACGCTACATGTTTACGGTAAGGTATTATAATTTAAAAATTTCATCACCCTCCATTACTACTACTACTCCTACTCCTACTACTACTACTACTACTACTACTACTACTACTACTCGTCCTACTCCTATTACTACTACTACTACTACTATTATTATTACTACACCACCACCTGTTTACTGTTATTATTCGTGGTTTTAGAGGGCGAATTCTGATGGATATATAACGAAGCGCAGGTTAGCAGCTCGCTTAGCATCGGAGCATTCTAACCATGGCACAATTCTCTTATGGCAGCGCTCATCACCAGTCACCATTAAACAGGACTGCTGCCAATTCATTCAAAAGGACTATAGTGTTCATTACTGCAGTTTTATGAGCGAATATGATTTTTCTCCTGGCCGTTGAAACAAACTATTTCCCTGCACGCATTGTGCTACGACCGGGCCACGTCACCACATGACTCGGCCGGCCGCCCCCATGTTCAACTGGACGCTGTACCCACGTTCGTTTTCAATAACTGTTCCCCTAGGTACCATTTAGAACAATGCCCAGTCATACACGCTCTGTCCAGCCTCCAAAATATTGATTAGACTTATAAACAATGAGTAACGTTTTAAAACGTGCCTGTTATTATATGTGTGTGCGTGTGCGTGTGCGTGTGGTCGTGGTGAGTTCTGAGCTTTATCATTATGTTTTATTTTATTTTTCATCCGTCGACGGTAAAGAGGAGTGAGTTTTGAGGGACGGTGGATGAGAGCCGTAGAAATGAATGTGTTCCTGTCCTAGGGGCATTGTCGGTGTGCCTTTTTTTGTGTTTGCTTACAATCCTACACAGTGAACGCACAATCCCATGATGCCTAACAACACATACTCACACACGTATAGTTCGACCAGATAAAAGTATACACAATTTATACACACCGGTTAGTGTCACAGAAGCCTTTGGTCCTACATTCTGTCCACGATGTACCGTGCGCTGGGACATACATTTAATTGGTCTGCTACTGCAGTTCACTATTACTTTATCTTCATAAACTGCAGATCCATTGATTGACTGCCTACACCAGCGGTCTTCAAATTCGTAACACCTCTGGAACCCTCGTGACTAAACCCAAATTTCCACGGAAACTATGTAAAATGAAGTGTGCATTTTGGGTGAAAACATGAATTACAGCCTTTTAACACATAAATTCTCATAAAATGCAAAGAAAGATTTCGAAATATTTATGAGAAAATGTCATTACTAGTGATTTACACTGCAAATAAACATAGAACTAACTGTTCATAAAGACAGAGGAAAAACGAAAGATTGAAATAAAAATTACCAAAATTATTAACAAGCTTCACAAAAATGGAAGTGTGCTTGCGGAACCCCTGACAGACGCCGACGGAGCTTCAGCGTTCCCAGAAGCAAAGACAATTCCATGACCTACACCACGGCCTCAGTCTTAAAGATTTTTCGTAAATTACGTAACTCTGTACAGTGCCGCCATGTTTGTGTGGTACAGCGATATGGCGTTCAGGGGTTAACACTAATACAACTGTCTGAAAATTTATCAGACACTTACAGGGTAAGAAAGCATATTTTAGATCCAAAGTACTTCGGCGACAAGTCGCTTAAAAAAAAGGTATTTTGTGCTTACGACATTTTCGATTCCGGACGATCCGATAATTTTCTGCACTTACACTGCCTAACCGTCTTGAACACAAAAAGCCAAATGGGGGGTGTTAATTAACCCAAGACCCCGTTTTGTAAATTATTTTGTATCAACGTACTGAAGAGATTGGATGCGTCTATCTACACGGTACGTGCAGCAGCTCCATAAACACGACCGAAATTTCATAAAAAGTATAAAACTCAGACCCAAACTAAATATATTTTCAGGTCTGAAACATGAAGTGGAATGAATTTCTATACAAATTCAGAAACCCAAGCATAATATGTTACGCACAGTCTCTACGATATTTCAGGTTCTCACAACGGTACAGTTGAGGATTCAAGTTTTCCGCGATGTTACAACAAAATATTACTACACAGGTAGAGACCTTTCAGAGCAGATTACTGTCTCCCTCTTCAGGGCTGTCAATACCCGCAATTCCCCTATATCTTATATAGAATTCTCAATGCATCTTATCTTGATTGGACTACTCTGAAGATCCTCCGAACCGATCTCATCCATATACCAATCTACACGGCGTGATATACCGAAAGACTGAAAGGTACCTATATTTTTTCGCACGGATCTTAGGGAGATAAGTGATGAGAAACGGAGTTGATGGAATGGGCGAGTAGCAGGACCTGGTACTGGCCTACGGATTTTGGAACTTGGGGTTCTGCTGCCAGAAGTTGGTTATGTTTTCGTACAGCCAAGTTCACTTTTACATGATGGTTGTCAAACACCTGAAAGTAGGCTACCTGAACACATCTCTATGCAAGCGACTTGCAACACGTTCCGAGGATCTGAAATTTTGTATATTAATTAATGATAAATTGAGACGCGAATATCTAAAACCACAGAAAAAGGGTTCATTACTGCAGTATATTTAGAATAATTGTTACCAACTACACATAATTAGATGCATAGTGATAATGTATTGTGGCGAATGGTGCAGAAGTGCTCACAGAGAATAAGGTACAGTTTCTGGACCAGGCAACCTATTTCCTGTATATTTAATGGAATATACTTAGATGGTCTGTTTTGTTTTGCCAGGTTAAGTTGGTGGCCTTTAAGAGAGGTGCACAACAAACTGACCAAACTGCATGCGGCACTTCTCCCCTTTATCAGCACACTTGCGCGGCTAACCACGATAATTGCCACTAGGTCATAAAATTCTCCCAGACCAGCTGAATTGAAAAATGAAAATTGCCGATGTACTGACTCTATACATGAAGAGTGGGGTGAGCGGGTCACCCTAACACGTACAGGTAGCGGCATATATAAAATGAATTGGTCCCCAGCTTTCCCTCCCTCCCTTCCACCGCGCTAACTCACCCTCCGATCTGATGTAACCAAATTAAACAGCACAACACGGACACGCATTCGATTCCTCTACTTGCTTTCTGTATTATCATCTGATAATACAGAAAGGAGTAAATACATTTGATTAATTTAAAAAAATTATGACAATGACTTCTAAACATTAATAGACAAAACAGAACCTGAACGGCGCAAATGTACTCGGTTAATACCTTGGCTTCTTATAGCGACCGTTTGAGTAAGATTGTGTTGCAGTAAGGCTACTAAGAAGTTCCATAAATTAAATACCTGCGAACAGTAACAACTAACACGAACCAAGTGTTTTACGTACAAAACAAAGAGGATACAGCGATTCAGTTAAATCTGTTGTAAGGTCCCTTCTTTTCAAAAACAAAAACAATCAGCACAGACACGATATTATCTGCCATATTGATTGAGTGCGATGTGTGTTCTGGTGAAGTCCAAAAAGAAAAAAAATTAAAGTTTCAGTTATTTTTTATCAAAGGACGCTGACGGTATAAATTATTAGGCATCCTCTAATGGCAGAATTATTAGCAAATAATGAATAGGCTAGCGACCGGGGCCTAGTTTCGGGTACTATGGACGGACTAAGGAAATTCAAGATAAACCTTAAGTCAGGTTAAGACGGCATCCCAACTGAAATCACAATTAGACAATTCCGGTGTACGTCAGGTGACACAAGACAGCACCATTTAAATCCACAAACGTACTACACAACTGCTAGTGTTGCATAAGGCCATATACTAAAAACACACACAATTTAGGTATGAAAATGACCACTCAAGAGCACCAGAAGAAGCCAAGGATAAGCGACTCAGGATTGTAACCAGTGGCTTAGATTTGGTAGCAGGGGGGTTGAAAGTTCACAGTTGACTGTCACATAGTTAATTACTAAAGGGTTTGCAATGTATGCTCAATTAACGCAAGGCAGTACGGGGCAAAATTTCAGTAGCCTTGTGATCAAAACCAATTAAAAATTACGGCCCAGAGGTCACTTTATGTACCACCAGGTTTAACATTACAAAATACTACGTTCTGCCCACACAGTGTATTTATGTGTTTTGTGTGTGTGTCTGAGAACAAACTCCGATTATTTCCCTATACAACATTAACTGATTGATTTTTATAACTGAGACGGAGTGTGTTTACAGCGCGGTACGAGCTGCATTTTTAAATGTAACTCAGGTTAAACATCGTCTTCAAATTGGCACCGGGACAAGTTTTTTCCCCCGAGTACCTCTGTTTTCTCCTGTCAGTATCATTCTGCCAGTCCTGGAGCACTGGTTAGATACTAATCTTCTTCCACATGTTGCTCTTACCAGAACAGCAACCGGGCAAAGCCTTGGCATCTTCCACACAGCTAAGCTCTTTCGAAAATCGGACAGCATTAAACAGAAAAGTACTTCCACTATTTTCGCCTTTTAAAGAATTCATGCAGCTGATAGGTAAATCCAGTCGGTTCACAACACCCCGTCAGTTTCAAACACCTTAATATCATCCCGCCCCCACCCCTCTACCTCCCCCAGTGCACATCGATTTCCTCTGTCCGTCCACAACAGCCCCCATCTATTTTCTCACACTCGGTACCAGAAGCAATGTAAATTTTGGAAAGCCCTGTTATTTAATGGCACCCGGGGCAGCCTGCTCAGTCGGTATCACTGTACCGGCTACGACTTGTGTGGCCGAGGAATCGTGCTTCGATTCCCGGCAGGGTCATATGATTCATATCTTCTACAATGAGCCCGGACCGGCTGTAAAATCCACCCACCCTCCTTTTCGTGGGTACTGGGGGCTCTTTTCGCTGGAGTAAATCGGCCGGGGGTGAAGCTGAGCACTGAACTCCATCTAGCGCTTAGGTTAAGAATGCTTGGAGCTATACCTCCACTACCCCATACTCTTCTGTGACTTGAACAAAATGTCAATTCTTCCGAAACGAACAACAATAAGAAGTCTACACTGCACTTTCATTGTGCAGCTTATCCGTGAATTTGATTGAAAGTCTTACTTGAAATCACTTCCAAATAACGCGTAACTACGCACTACTAGCACAATACAGCTTGAAATAAGAAACGCCCTGCTGTGGCCGGTTCCAACGTACCTTCTTACCCCTCGTTCATAAGCGTTAGGTTCTGCGATCTAGCAGTACCGCACCACCTACCGTAATTAACAATTATTTTACAATTCCCCTTCTTTCTCCCGCTCCTCACTCTTCATCGGAACTCCTTGACTGTACAACATTCGCCTCATATTGCCAACTAATGAACGAGTTACGGACAGCACTTATTCCGCAGGAACGAAACTATGAGAGGCTGTTAGACGAACAGAATGGACGCAAAATACGAGTAACTCATTCGCAGTAGAAGCAGTTTCTTGGAAATCGCTATCAAGCACAGCAATACGCACTGCCTTGGATCTGCTGCCTCGCTGTGGGGCTCCGCAGAATAACACAAATTATGCTGAAGAACTTCTAGTAACAATCACAAATTTTTCTTCCACTGTAATTCTAAAATTGAGTTCCCTCCCGTGTATCCATGCACTTAGTTTTACTAATTACAATCAGAAATATTCCACTTCTTTTGAGAAAGGGGATATTTGTGCGGTCCACATATGAGAGCACTTCGGAAGGCCTCAATTTATTTCAGGCAACCTGGCAGCAGGCGTACAAATCGTATAAATGTGCACGCACATTGCACTAGCGGTTTGATTGGCATTCTGTGTGCCTTACGTGGACAGTATCATGCACGACATTCGGACAAAAATCTGCAAAACGACAAAAATGAGTTGTTCCAGTGTCGGTTGTCTTCATTAGCTCACACTTGATATAAACGGTTAGATACGGTATGGGCTTTGTGCAAAGCAAGCAGCATCTGTGGTATTACAACAGTTGTGGAACCAAGTTAGTATTCAGGGCTGTTCAGTGTTGTATGAGACGTCTTAAGACACTGGATAACTAACACGATGACGTCATAAATGCGGGAATAAGGATTCAATACCGCAGAACATGAGAACAAGTACAGGCAAGCTCATAATGTCATTAAACTACCTGAGCTTAGATTTCATCACAGGATGAACCAAACAGTGTGCCGAAAAAAAATCTAAATATGCACTTTTGCACTTAAGCCTGCCATGAATACATCGTAACGGGTCTAATTTTCATTACGGATTGTAAGGAAATCATTTCACTACAAACACTAATAGAATTTTTAAGCCACATAGCAAACAATTTTAATTTTCAGTTTCACAACTCCATGCGACTTGCTTACAAGAACATCTCCATTGTCCGGCCATTTTCTGGGTGTCCGTTTGTTGTGAACCGAAGTAATGCGAATCTGTTTCGTTTCCTCCATACATTGTTGAAGTAGCAACAGTAACAATGTAACACAAAGGAACAAATTCAATACTGGTCTAAACCTATGGCCAAACATAACAATTCATCCTGGCTTAGGTTTTTCCATGAGAACACGTAATGAAGACTGAGTTGCGGCCGAACCACCAAATACGGTGCGTAGCTGAACACTGCTTTATGGCTTTAAAATGGGATGATTGTAGCAATGGATGTTTATGGAAGTATATTTATGGCCCAACCAGAACCGTAGTCGTAAGTCCATCGCACCAGTAACTTTATGACTAATATTCATATTTTATGAATCGCGTCGTCATAAACTTTATGATGTCGCCCCAGTTTGTGTCCGAGCGTTGTCATTCGTTTGTTTAAGGAACAGCATGCTGAGGGTTTCATGGAAAAAGAAACAGTTTCTAACTTACTGCTAGACGTGGAGAGGCAGAAGGGTAATTTTGAAAACCGTCAGCAGGTGAACCGCACTGTCCTATCTTCGAAGTTACCGACCGGTTCGTGGTGGTACAAGTTGAGCTTTATTGTCGATAGGATGAAAGCGACTGCAGTAAGCTATCACACAATCAGTCCCAGTGGCCGTGAAGTCTAACGCGTAAAAGTCTGCGGGAGCTCCATTGCTGGGAACGCGGGTTCGAATGCCGCTGAGGGCAGGGATGTTCGTCTCTGGTGTTTGTGTATTGTGTTGTGTTGTGTAGGTAGCAGCCTCTGGGACGGGCTGATCACTCGTTTTGAGGGGTCCTACTGGGAGTGTGTGTGTGTGCGTGCGTGTGCTAACTGCGTGTGATCTAGAGATCCCATCAAAGAGGTGGCATGGGACAGAGTTGAGCTGTTGAGCTGATGAGTTGCTCAGCTGTTGCGCCACAGAAACAAGCTATCATACCGAAGTTTCATTAAGTACAAGCAAATGAATTTCTTAGGCGCTTCGCAAAGCTGGCGAAAGCGACCAATAGCTTCGCTTTCGTGTTTGCTTATCTGTCTGTCCGTCCGCATGAAACCAATTTTCGTGTAATTTCATACTGGGGCGATTTACTGAAATCTGTCGAAAATAGTTCAATTTTCGCTAGAATCGGACAAAATGTAACAGGCGCCTACTTCGTTTAAGTCTACCGCGAATGCCACAGTTACCGAGGTTACCAGTGTTTGTGTGGTTGTTATGGCTACCACAGTGCCACTGACTTTCTTGTCATCAAACTTCCCACATTCTTGGCCGCTGTAGTTACTCGAACGCGCCAGAAGTATTTCGCTGAATGGAGATCTCTTTTCTTGTTTTGTCAAGTTTTGTGAACTATGAATGTCAACTGTACGTACACGCAAAAGTGCAGACTTCTCACTTGAACCGATCTTGAGGTCGTACACACTTGTCTAAAATCCATTTTAATATTATCCTCAGCCTCGAGTCTTACCGTTAGTCTCACGATAACTCTCCAGGTAGTGAGAACCGCCACTGTCCGGTGTCGACTCCCGACTGTAGCCACCAGCGCCACCTGCCCCAGTCGTGAATCCAGGAACAGGGCGCACACCGTTGCTGAAGTTAACGGGTTCGTTTGCCGTAGAGAAGTCCACGGGTTCGGTCTGCTCCTCTATGGACCGCGGACCAACGAAACCAGGGCCAATAGGAACCGCCTCGGCAGGGTACATCGGGCTGGCGGAACCACTGTAAAAATTAAACAACACACTGCGTCTGAGTGTTGGTCACGCACATTTGCTGAAAATTTTGAACTAAAGTTACCTTCTATCAACACCAACCATCAACGTCAGTACATTTAATTACCATGCAGTGCAGAATGCTAGAAGACCAACATTGACAACGACCGTAGTAACCTGAAAACATGTTGTATATCAAATTTTTCGTTTTCTTCTTCTGTCTCTTCAGACAATTCCAGGATCTTACAGGAATTTGGCCAAGACTGCCTCCTTACAAATCCTTACTAATTCATCCATCATCCTGCAACAGGCTGGTTTAATAACTACAAACAAAATTGCACGCAGCCTAGCAACGAAGAAAAGGTATATATATATATATATATATATATATATATATATATATATATATATATATATATATGTCTCTTCTAGGGTTATCGACGCTCAGCTTGACTTCTTTCTCGGCAAGTGACGTAAGAGCGGGACGGAGTCTTTCTTAAAATTCCGTTTCGTTAACCCGAGGCGGCAGCGCACTAGGGGATG
>Ga0268261_10001544_pt1 | contig 15945 bp, 13 predicted proteins | sample TergutNc150P1_FD_190353 | JGI IMG/M metagenome (GOLD analysis project Ga0268261, IMG submission 190353) | Nasutitermes corniger P1 segment gut microbial community from laboratory colony in Florida, USA - Nc150 P1 (SPAdes) (version 2) | ecosystem: Host-associated > Arthropoda: Insects >... | reverse complement strand
CACCACCACCACCACCACCACCACCACCACCACCACCACCACCACCACCACCACCATCATCATCATCATCATCATCATCATAGTCACTGTCATTGGCAAAGGGTTACAAATATGAGATTCGAAGTGATGGTTATAACAGTGATGATGGGCAGATCTGTAACCATTGTTACAATGTTACATTGGAAAAAAACACTACACAAGAAGGCCTATCAAAGTTGAGCTTTTAAGGATCAGTAATGAGAGCATGCACATGGTTTTATTTTATGTTGGATGATGAAGTACCAAGACTCAATTTATATCTTAGGTAAGCTCCACTGCACATGCCTGAAATGAACATGTCTGGTGTATTTTCAGCTCATTTCATTGCTTCAGTCATTTACAGTCAGCATTTGAAATCAGTGTACTTACCATATGTTGATTTAAAAATATCCTAGATGTTTGAGTAACATGTTGCTACACAAGATACAGCAATTAAAATCCATCACCTGATGCAAACAGCACTTGAATATGAGTAATTAGTTATTTTAAAAAGCTTCAACGAACACCAACAATGAACCAGTAGCTCCTGTGCCTGACTTGGTCAGAATGACAGAAGAAATTGTTTGGTGGCTGATGTAGGGCCAATTTAGCCAAAAATTTGGAAAAAATGTATGCATGATCTCAGTCAAAGTTTTGTTGGTAAGGGACAACAGCAAGAAGTTTCCTGCCCTTCTGTAATAAGCAGTAAATTTACTGTACAGTGAATAATCAATTTTGAACACATTCACATCCCTGCAGAAGGCCTATGAAAATTACTGTCTGTCTATCTGTAGGCACATAATAATTCAACAACCAGTGAACAATGCCATAAAATTTTGTAACAGAAAAAACTTCAACCATTTTTATTTTCATTTAGATATAGCAGTTTTTAGGGCTCCTAAATCTCTGGTGCAAAAAGTTTAGTCAACACACAGTGTGATCCTGAGAAGACAAAATGTCTACTAAAGTACAGCCAACAAGATGCACGGAGTGACCAGTCATTCACATGCGAAGTCTTTTGCAGGGTACACTGGTCACTTAATTCCAGGATCAAAGAATGATGACCTACATGTCTTTAAGCCCACATCATCATCCACATCCCAGCTCTGTGTGTATGCACATTCATAAACATTCTCTGTGCACATGCACGGTTCTCATCACACTTGACTGTAGTAGGCCTACTGTTGCTTGAACAGAGGATAAACAAAAATGCTCTCAAGCACCAAATGCTTAAGGAAGCAAATGCACACAAATAGTTATGATGTGTCTGTATTTCTTTCCTTATAGGATATTTAACATTATTGTACAAGAGCATAATTACATAATGTTAAACAGTGAGATAAGTGTGGTCGGTTGGAGAGAGAGGATAAAAGTTACTGCGGTCTATTCTAAGGTACTATCCCAGCATTTTCTTGGAGGAAATTTAATAAACCACAAAAACTGTCACGACACCCACCCTCTGAACCAAGGATGTAAACATGAACCTCTCAAAAAGGAAGCACTGGAGTATGATATCAGGTACTGTACCTTAAAACGAATACAATAATCATCTCCTCTTTCCAATCGTTCTCTGACTTCTGCTTCTGACAGATGACGACATCTGTTATCATAACGGGGGACTTGCCTTGCTTTGAGAGCCTCACGTCTTAGCAAATCCAAACGAAGGTCCGTACAGAAGCAGTGATATGCTGCACCTGCCTCCAGTATAAATTTGACCTGATCTCTGAATATAAAAGGTAAACATTAAACTTCCATGTTTCGATGGCAACAAAATTATGGTAGTGCTATGCAAGAGCTTCTGTCTTTCACATTTCACATCATATCAAGAAAAATATCTGAAATCAGTTGAAACATACAATGACCCATTACGTGATATGAAAGCAATTACATCAGCACTGAAAAAATATCTATTATCACACTCCTTCTAATCTGTAGAATTAACTTCAACTAAAAATTCTTGAGTAAAATAAATCTAATTTTAAGACTTTTTTATAAAATTACTTTCCCATGTATAATATTCTCATAAAATAGCATGGCTTTAAATATCTGTGATATCCAACTATTTCTTTGCATTTATATTAGTATTAAGTGTAAATGACATGTTCTATGTGCCCATGTAACGTACTTAAATGGAAAGTAGTCTAGTTCTAATTCCTACCACTGAAAATCCTCAAGTACTGTACATATATGGCCGAAGAAAACATCCCTTTGACACAACTGTTTTTGTATAGTATAACATTCTTAGAAGGTGTCTGTAAATAGCTTCATAATTGTACTGGTACAACATACAATACTACTCTATGACATGTTCTACGTCCTTGGCATTGCACACAGAAAGATCTATGGAATGCAAATTCTATTTTATTAATACTGATACACGATTATCTTATATGTGTCCTGAGGGGAAGACATGTCAAACCTCTGCACTGTATACAAACCATGTCACTCTGGGAAATTTCAGCATTCATATTAAATTGCCTACCTATACAAATCCAGACGTTCCGACTGCTTATAAGGTCCATACGGGCCAAATACAGATGGGCTCTCATCTGGTAAAATTCCAGCCCATTGTAAGTCATTTTCAATTTTGTCCACTGCATCAGGTACCAGCCTACTTTGATCTGTATCTTCCATTCGCAGTATGAATTTTCCACCGTGAGACTTGGCGAACAGATAATTATAGAATGCAGTTCTTAAGCCCCCAAGATGTAAATGGCCTGCAATTTGAAAAATGTATGTATATTCCACCAAGATTTATCATGATGACACAGGAAAGAAATGCCCTGTAGCACTGCTTATGAAATACGCAAACTAGTACCTGTGGGACTAGGAGCAAACCTAACTCGAACTTCTTGAATTCTTAAGGCTGTTGTCATGATGTGTCTTTTACAAAAATTCGTCGACGGTATCCAAAAAAATATCTTTTTGCTAAAACCCATAACGTGCAAACTTCTGTCGTCCTTAAACTTCTGTTAAACCCAACTTAGAAATCACAAGTTCTTGACCTACAGATTTATACCCGCAGGCAATACTTTACACATATTTTCTATTAAAGTGGTTATTAACTTTAAAACGGCAACGCTCAATAACTGGTAACATCACAAACCCAACCATGTGTACATGCCAGTATTTTGTAAACGTTATCGAGGGATTTTCACTTAAAGTGACAGAATTCGAGGGAAATAAACATCTCGTGTTACATGTGGTTACTCTGTGGTTCCACATAAAACGTGAATAAACGATATTCGAAACGGATAGCACCGCTTGCTAAACGTGAAAGTTTCGTTTCTTGCTGTACAACAGTGGGTATGACTGTACTTGTCTTCCGTAAAACTGGAAAAGAATACAGATGCAATTTTGCGAAATTTATTAGTGTATCCGTCAGGCCGTGGAAAGTGGTACAAATACTAAAACACTGATTCATAGTAGGTCTGCTTTTGTTCGTTCGATTTGGTATTTTGAATTCCCGAAACATGGGCACTTTCATGTCAAGGGCAGGTTGAAGTGTGTTGGTCGCTTTGACCATAAAAGAAACGAAAATGGTAAGATTAGCTGTAATAACAATTATTGTGTAGCAGCTGGATCTGAACTCCTGTTGCTTTCCCCACTTACATTGCTTTTGTCATGTAAATTGATTTTTTTTTCAGCATAAATTGAAGTCTTCACAGAGAGACAAGGTGAAGAAATTTATAGCATTTACTCAAACAGGAGAAAATACTGCTATATTTTGTTTATCCCAGAATGACTGGAAATTAGATTTGGCTTCAGACAATTATTTTCAGAATCCAGATGTGTACTTCAGGGAACCAAAGATTTCAGTTGACAAGAAGAAATTGGAGCAACTTTTTGCAAGATACAGAGGTGTAAAATTAAAATTTATGTATTTTAAATTATTATTAATCTATTGTATTTGTTGCTAGATATTGCATGTTTTTAATTTAAGTTACCTCAGTGCTTACATGGGTATATCCACAGTGCTGTGACCAGCTGTTGTATGTTAGGTAGAATGTTGGAAGTTGCTGTTTGTTATCTGACATGTAGCATTTGGTGACATGTAATGAGTTTTGGAAGAATGGAATGGTCACATCTAATGACTGAATACATCTCTAATTATGTAAACTTGCATGTGGACACTATTGTAAAGTTGTGTTGGATGTATGTCTTACTGAGTCTGTATACTGTATGTTTTCATCTATATAGACTTATGGTATGGTTCTTTTGCCTTTTCATAACATAGCGCAATTGGTAAGAATGTTAGTTGTAATCTTCTATGTTGTGAGTTATGCATGTTCCCAGGAAATCTGAAGAAAATGGGCAACTACACTTGCAAGTGCCTTTCCAGTTAAAGAAAAATATAGATCACCTTGTGCAGTTATGTAGTGGACTCTTGAAGGCATAAACCCATTATTTGTGTGCGTTATTTACATTAGTAGTGTCTGTGTGATGGCTGCATTTTTTTGGTGGAGTAACAGGTTGCCTAGAGAAACTTTGAGGAAAACTGAAATATTTTTAATCATTGTCGAAGGAAAATGGAACCTTTTAGTAACAAATGGGGACTTAATCTTCTGCTGAAAAGTTAAGCCTCCTGGTCTGTGAGTGGTTAGAGTGACTACCTGTATCTAATGAACTATAGTGTGCTATACCGGTGAAAACATCGCATGCTACAGTGAGATCTTTTGGAGTGCTCTGCACATTATTAAACATCTGGCACAGGAGTTGAATGCATCTTCTATCAAGCTAGGTCTGTGGAAATTCAGACTGCTAGCAGAACCAGAAGCCTACAGCGCATTACAAGTAAAGTTTATACAGATGATAACAGGTACTGGAAATGTTGTGTTGTTGGACATATAGTCTTGGCACCTGTATGAAAAGTCTACATGCATGCATTGAAGTTCTTCTGTAGACCAAACTTGAGGCTTTACAAGGCATCTGAAGAATTTTTCAGGAGCATGTTAAATCTGAGTGCTGATTTCATTGGGACTTTTATGAGACTACTCAGCATTGTGATTCCACTGACTCAAAAACTTTTTATGTACTAATTTGTTTATAATTGCGTGAACATTTTCGTAATGTCGAATTGTAACACCAAGAAATCTGTGTAAGAATCACAATAAGTTTCTCATAGTATTACTTTTTGCATAGATGTCATGAACAGTTTTTGTTCCAATATGTATCTCGTGGCAGTTTAACACAGGAAAATAAAACAGTTTATTGGCTATTTACCCTACACTTGTAGTAAGCAGCAAGAGTGCAGGAAACATGGAACGTGGAACATGAGTCAACCAACACATAATGCCCTTGGTGTAATGCACAGTAGACTGGAATTTCAATTGGATCTGTGCAGTAATGGCCATTGTAGGCCGTCAGGTGAACCCGTCATTTGGTGTTTGAGGATCACACTGCAAGATGGGTATACCTGATGTCAAGCACCAAAGGGTTAAGCTCACTGTTACTTGCTTGTCAGCAGTTTGCTGGAAAGAAATTGAAGAAAATTTGGATGGAATGAGTGCCAGGCGTGAACATTCTTGTGGCAACAAAAACAGCAGAGAACATTTTATCAAACAAAAGGAGCATTTGACCCTTTCACATGAGAGGTTCAACATTTTCTGGGATAGTTTATAAAAAACTTGCTGACCTGAAGAAAAAGCATGTTAAGTCAGATGATAAAAGGAGGATTTAACAAAGTGATGGCTTCAGTTTGGGTGTACCTACAATCAAATGTCCTTATTTTGCACATTTTTATAAACAGAATTGAATATAGAAGACAGATGGTGGTTCAGTTTGAACTTTTTGGGGATAAAAGACAGTGGTGGATTGGTACATTTGTGCATCACATATAGTAGTATGTCACTTTTATCGGATAAAAATGATGTGATCATGTAGATTTTTATACCATCTATGACATTCTAAGTTGTGGTAAATAGTTACCAGTAGTGAGAAGGGACTTCCTATCTCCAGTGTTGTATTTGTTGGCAATGTACAGTTGGGATATTCCATTTTGTTACAAAAAGGGTGTTTGTTGAAAGGAAATATTTATTTTGACAGGGAAATCACTCTTATATTTAACAGGCGCAAAATAATGTGTGTATAGGGTATTTTGTGTAGTAGGCAGACAGATCTTGCACTTTGCTTTAACATGCACAGCTGCCGTACCTACTGGTGATTGTAGAGTGTTACTGCTGTATGTGTACTAGTCTGTGTGCCTTCATGGCATTGTGCTTTATTAACTACAAACACAACTTTTCATTTTGCTTTTTTTTTTTAAGTTGTTCTCTGGTAACAGATGTGATAGCAAATGGGAAACAGAAACTGGCATGAAAATTTTATTTTATGTGCATATGTTATGTAGTTGTAATGAATGCATAAAGAGGTAACATTTTTTAACTTATTAGTTTGCACAAGAAAGTATTTTATATTTAACATGATATTATAATGACCAAAATAACACTGTACTTACAAGTTGTAGTAGTGATCTTGAATATCTGCAGGAATGTTTGGTGATATTTTAATTTAGTGTTAGTAGCAGGTATCCTAACTGTTGATGGGTGGAATTATGGGCCATATGACCTAATTTCCTACATGTAATTGGTGCTGTTTGTGCAGCAAACAAGTTAAGGACATGCTTGGGCTATTGGGTTTGCAGGATTGGTGGTTTGTATGGTGGATTAGTAATACCACATTCTTGTATTTTTCAATAAGTATGGTTGTTTGAATTTTTTAACCAAATACATTATATTCCATTAGATCCTGCGGAACCAGATAAAATGACAGCAGAAGGTATTATGAGGTTTCTAGATGACCTGAGTTTGAGTCCGGAGTCAAAGCTAGTTCTCATCATTGCGTGGAAGTTCAGAGCAGCAACACAGTGTGAGTTCACAAGAGATGAGTTTATGTCTGGCATGACAGATATGGGGTAAGTGATAGAAATGCAATATTTGCCTATATAAAACGGAATACTGTACTGGCTGCAGTTCTTGCTCCTGGATGGTTCGAACAAAACTGTATATCTGCTGTCAGTGAAAATGTTTTACTGTAAATTAGTTTATGTATCAGTGTTTGTTTATGCCATTGTAACTTTATGTGGTTTTCATCTTGACCCACTTTTGTGTGTTGGCAAGAACTTTGCAATATGGTGACCATATATGCGATCCTCATCAGCATGTAACTGTATGAGGTTATCTACCAGCAAAATTATCACAAAATTTGCATTTTATTTATCCTTACTAGACTCATCACAAATGTAAATTCAGTTAAATTTAATGATATTTAACCCACCCTTTCACCAGATTTGGATTCATAAGAGAAGCATAAAAATTTGTTATTAGTAGTGTAATTAAAAGTGTCTTATGAAATAGTGTAACCAGGCAATGTAAGGTAGCTGGTTACCTCTGTGAAACTGCTGTGCTGTTTTGTTACTGGTGTCCTAAAAGATGCCACAGAGCCATTATTGCCGGGTAAATTGACAAGCTGCAGAGTGGAGAACCAGAACTGAATGCATCACTTCAGATTTGGAATATTTTGCTCTGCCACTAAGATACACATAATATAAGGTCACCTTTTTTTTTTTTTTTTTGAATGGTTATTGGTGTGTTTTCCCCAGAGATAAAGACAGATGTAGTGTGCAGTTGACCACTTCTTTCCAGTTAGTGCTAATGCTAATAAGGTAATGGTATGTACCTTACATCCCTTATGTGCATTTATGTTGTTGTGATACACAAGGAGTTAATGCACCTAATGCAATGTTTTTGTTCTTGTTTGCCTGTGCCCTGTTTAAAGTCTGTTTTTTAATGCTTGTATATGAATCAGTTTTCCAGTTACTCACTTTTGATGCAAACAAACCAGTCCTCTGAAAGATAGAGTGTATGTCTGTGAAATGCTTTTCTGAATTGTGCCTCTTCATGTTTGTGATGGGTGGAAAAAAATGTAAAACTTTGTACATTTATATTCAAAGTATGTATATACCACCTCCTCCCTCTTTTTAATAACTGATAGTCATCTTGTTAGCAGAAACATGGGTGGCCTGTATTTGGGATGTTACAGTTTCAGGTTCTGGTCAGAACACTGACTACCCTAACTGAGATATTGTTGTGGTTGTTGTTAGACTTAAATCTTTAAAACTAGGCTGCAGTCACTTCCTTCACAGACCTTTGGACATTAACCTTTTAAAGCCTAGCAGTTTCTTTACGTACCACCAGGTTTAACATTCAAAAATTCTACATGGTGCTCGCTTTGCGTTGAGTGTTTTGTACGGATCTCAGAACATACAGTGACTTTTGCTGTATACAGCATTAACTGATTGGTTTTTATAGCCTTGGTGGAAAGTGTTTACAGCGCGGTACGGACTGATTCCTTATATAAAGTAGATTACGTTTTGTTCTTAGAAGGTTATTGTACATAATTATCTTCTCTTCAATGTTAGACAACCTCTGGTTAATACAGCATAATTAAATAACCGATGAACCAACCAGCCAGTGTCTCATTAAAGCTCAAAGAAGGTTTATGTAATGTCATTGATTTCTCTTTCAGTTGTGATAGTATCGAAAAACTTAAAGCTAGGCTGCCTTCTTTAGAAGTTGAACTGAAGGACCAATTCAGGTTTAAGGACTTCTACCACTTCACATTTAATTATGCAAAGAATCCAGGGCAGAAAGGCCTTGACCTTGAGATGGCCATTGCTTATTGGAACATTGTCCTGCAAGGAAAGTTTCGATTTTTAGACCTGTGGTGCAAATTTTTGCAGGTAAGGTGTCTTATGTATATTAATTTTAAAATTGGATTGCATAGAGCAGTTTATGCAAGAATGTGAAACTGACAACCAGCAGGGGTGTAAATGCTTTAAAATGCAACTGCATGTCTTGTGAGTACATCACCTTTGCACCTGAGCTGCAATCAGAAAGAACAGTGTTCTTTGAAGTGTGCTGTAGTGATACTGTAGATTTCTTGAAATATGAACCACTGATTGCATTTCTCATGAAAGAAGGGCAGACCTTTAAGGAAACGTTTTATGTAATGTTGTAACATTTTCTGACAGTCCTTGCCTAATTGATACAAAATTATTTCTATGAGTGGAGTTCTTCTGGAGTACTAATAGTCACGAAATATCCAAGAAATGCCCCACCTTGCACGGAACTCAAAAGTTTATGTGATCAGTAGAGCCTTCCTCCTATCATGTAGAATTCCAGAGCAAACAGTTCAAATGGGGAAGTAAGTCAAGTTTGGACATCCACAATCTGAATTCCTTGTTGAAGCTTCAGATCACAATTTGTGAAATACTTAAGGCTATGATAAATTAAAGATAATGACTGTGATAACTGAAGATCATTATGTCAAAGATCTTATCTTATGAATAGAGGAATGTTGTAGATATAGTTATATATTACAAGTATTTATAAAAACTGGTACATATCTGTAGTCCTCATTATGTATCCATATGGCTGGCTGCAGGTCAGGTGTTAACTGATATGATAATTGCAGTAGAATTTTATGTAGGATGCAGACTCTTTTGTGTTTTGTATAGTAGTAACAAGTGATATCCCTAATGTAATGTAGAGTGGTTTGCTTAAGTGTGAACACATATACTTCACATCACACTTCTGGGATGCTCATTCATGTGGACTCATGTGCTAAGCTGCAGATGCTTGGTGTCTGTCAGTTTTTGACACCTGAAAGTGGCAAAGCAAGGAATACACATTGCAGAATGAAGGCCATATGCAGTGTCATGATTATCCAAGTACAGCATCTGTAAGTTGGTGCAGAAGTTTATAAATGCAGATTGTAAGAGCTATATGATGCTCTGCAGCCAAGGCCAATGCACCATACCTTCACTCCTGACAGTAATGGTGAAGCAGATAGACAAATTTGGGCAATTTACCAAGCCCCTGTGGATAACATAGCTGTGCAGCTGCATCTGGGTGCTGATGCTGTTGGTGTGGTCCCTAAGATCCAGAGACACAATACAGTATGCATGTGTTTGGTACCTCACTAATTGACACATGAAGCACATATGTTTCAGACATTTGTAGTCCTTGCACTATGTAGCAGGGGGTGAGATGTTTTGACAGACAGCTCACCAAGGATGTACTGGTACCAGTCTGAAACCAAATGGGTAGCACTATCAGCCATAAAGATCATGGAGTTTTTGTGTTTGTATGCACACGTGTGCATGCGTGCATGAATGTGGATCAAGGGCATGAGTGCATGAATACCATCATAGTCACAGATATCCTACACAAGGGATCCACAGTAAAGAGCAAAGCATACTGCAAGTATCGTAAGGAGACTCTGAAGCCAGCAAATGAGCAAGAACTATGTGGATTACTGACTGTCCAAGGGCATATGCCTGTAGGTGTACTATATATATAGCAGCAGTCTCACCTCACTAACCAAGTGACAATCTTGGAACCCTTAAAAGTATCACTCATTCTCTTATAAAATCAACTTTCACACTGACAAAAAGCATACAGTATTGCATTGGTTGTATGGTAAACCACAAAACGTTTTGGCAGTGATGTCATAGTGCTGGCGAAGATGTGTGGAGAGCAGAGGTCACTTTCTTGGTGGGTAGGGTGAATTACATTTGCAGGGCTTTTAGAGCAAAATCAGTATTTTTATTTAAGTTATCATAAATAAAATTATAGATATTAGTATGTATCTTTAGTTTGGAACAGATATTAACAAATTGACATATACTAAAGTTAATGAAGATTCCGTTTATCTCACTGGCCTTAGAAACTGTTTTTCCATGTATTTGGTTATTCATTGCATTGAAATGTTTTTTAAATACAAGTTACAGGTCATGTTCCATTGTTTTTTGTTGAGCCACTTTTGAGAAAATTGATAGTTTGACATGAGATTTGTGTAAAGACCAGGTTGTTACTGGATTGCTACAAGCTGTAATACTTCAATATGCTTGACAACATTCGGCATGGTAGATTCTTAACAGGAGATTTAATTGAAATTCATGGAGTACTTTTGTAAATGAAACGAGCAGCTGCTGAGATAGAGCAACAGATATCACTCCATTACATGTTCTTTTTATGCATTTTGTGTAAATAGTGCATGGAAATTAATACATAGGTATCAGCAAACCACCATGAAAGCTTGAGGACTAAGTATGATTCACAGGAATCGGTAATTGCTAGGCAGCACTGTAGTTTTAAGTTAGACTGGAAGTGAATTTCATTGACTACAGAGAACTGAAATTAGGTGGGTCATTTGTTCCTTTATGCATTGTAAATATAGAACTAAATGGCATCTCTCATCCCACAGGAACATCATAAAAGATCAATTCCAAAGGATACATGGAATCTGCTGTTAGATTTTGCCATGATGATTAATGATGATATGTCCAATTACGATGAGGAAGGAGCGTGGCCTGTTCTAATTGATGACTTTGTTGAGTATGCGCAACCAATGGTGTCATCGTCAGCACCTCACAGTACGCAAGTTTAACAGGAAGCAGTTGATTAGGTGTTGTGAAAATGAATTGAAATAATAAGTCCACACAAAAGTATTTCATGGTTTAATCTTTATTTTGTTACTTGAAATGAAACACAAAATTGAACAAGTTTGTGAGATTTGTGTCGACAACAACAGCGTTGCTGAAGATTCAGGTCTTGTCTTCTGGGATGTTACATTGTGTTTTTGTGTGAGTAGTTGCCAGCATTTTGAAGATGGTATGATCTTGAAAATGTTTCAAACTACTTGCGCAGTGACACAGTGTAACATCCCAGAAGACTCAGATCTTGAACACGATTATTTTAAAATGGAGAAGACATAAAGCCAGAATGGAAAAAATATGTTTGAGAGTGCACTATATGAAACGTAAACTTCAGTAACTGTATTGCAAGGTTAGTCTGATTGGCTGAACACCAGAAGAAATTTTAATTTTGCGTATCGTACCTGTAGGAGGCAGAAAAGCTAATTAAACAGCATACCCAAAGGGTTGGTATCCTGTCTGTTGGTTAACAGATAGCCTTAGTTATAAAACTGGTACAACTTACAGCATGGAATATGGCAGAGCTTATAATTATGGTGATACCATAGAACACCATGTCATACCAGTTGTAGTTGTGTGTGGCTATGCTGAAAGTGAAGCCATCATCACAAAAATGTGAAGAGCATTTAAAATGCGTTTTTTTCGTCCCTCCATCTCCAACTCCTCACCCCCAGAGATGGTACTTGGCATGGAGCTCAAGAAATTAACGGGAAAGTTTTTTAATTAAAAAAAGATGGAAAACTTTGTAAATAATGTATAAAATAGCTGAAATAACTCTTTGTGTTTTAAGTGAGATCCAGGTTTTCATGAATATTATGTAGATCATCATTTTTTACATAGTATGTCCATTTATTTGTTGTACGTTATTATTACATGAGAAATATCTGTCCATTTACACTGCAGTATGTTCCAGAAATTGTGTTTCTAATTGTGTTACTCTAGTTCGTACGAAACAAGTTTCTGGGAAATACTGTATGAATAAGTGATGTTGTTTGTAATGAAAACTGAAAGCATCTTTGCATGTTGTACTTAGATTTCATAAAATGCAACTCACATGTAAAATCCAAGAATTCTACTTTCAGGTACAAATCATACACTAATGATACTCATAATTTTTGTTGTTGTTTATGGCAAATTGCAAGTTGTAAGGAATGGCTTATTAGAATTTGGAAACAAGATTGTAAGCAGTTCTTTCTCATCAGAATTAACATGACAAATCACAGCAAATAAATTATATATCACTTGTATATTTAAGGAAAATTCAATAAAGAATTTTAATAGTAATGGATATTTTACTGAAAGTGAAACATAATTCCCTTATAACTTTCATGATTGTCAATAAATTGTGTTAACCAGAGCTCATTTTACCTACTGTGTGTCTCCTGAAGAAGAGGTAACTCAGTTTGATTTTGAGCATGCACCATAACAGTTCTGAAGTACTCGTTTGTGATAACATGAACAAAGGTTTTGTCACTACCTTTTTTTTTTTCTTGGGCTGGGGAGAAGCAGGAAGTGTCACCTTGATGAAAATACTGTAAATTTAATTTGCTTTAAAAATGGTAACAGACAACTGTTATGAAAGTATTGACTGCAGAACCCATTTTGACTTCTGAGCATAGGCCATATCATGTGGCTTCTCCTGTGTACAGCTTAAGAATCCCCCCCCCCCCCTTTATGTGACATTTATACAATAAGCAACATCATTTGATAAACATGCAGAATGATTTGTATGATTCATTTGCTGGGTTTTTATTACAGAAAATGTGCATCCGATTATTCGCTATCTGCGTAGCAGAGTGGGGCTGAAGTTGCATCTTAAATTCACCTGGCATTAAGCACTGAGAACGTGAAGTATTATAGTAACAAGGAAAGTACACAGTAATTTTCTGATCTTAATAGTATTTTTTTGTGGTTTATTTTAGTTCTCTAAAATCTCTGCAACAGGTCAAGCACTATTAGAACCCTATTTGTTTGTACTGCTTTTCTCATTAATCACCATGCCTAATTTGATAAAAATTATGTTTAGATACCCCCGCATACTGTTGTTCAACTGTCAGATACAGAACACTGATTCCTACTATGTTCCATGGCATGCTAAATTTTTCATGGTATTTGCAGTCTCTTCATTTATTTTTTGTTTCTCTTTTCCCATGATTCCAGTTGTAAGTTGATGAATTTCAGTGAATTTCAGCATTAATAACAAACTCCGTGAAGCTAGAGTCGTACATGAGAAGTTAATTGGTCCTCACCTAATTGATAAATTTCTCTCGTGTGGAAACTAGAGGTTTCTTACCTGCATTGTATCACAACCTTTCTAGTACCATGCACCTAGGAAGCACAACTCAAAGTACTCCCATGTGTGCCTAGTTCTCCATAGTGGTCTCTTCTTTTTATCTATTCCAACTAAAGTGTGTTCCTTTTATTTTCTCCTTGCCAGATGTGTCTCCTATCCACTGTAATTGAAGCTTAGCGTACTAAATATCAGTGAATTCCTAAAACAGAACAGAAGATGGGTGCATGGTAACTCCATCATCTCTCTGCCAATCTGCTGTGTTTACTTTTAGCTGCTCAACTTCAGATGTTGGGTAGCACCACTTGACATGGAAAGATGATGAATGATTAGGAGTTGGGTATAGGATGGAGGTGGTCATGGCAAATTTGAAGGTTAATTGCAGCATGTGCCTGGAAATACTGAGAAGATTCCCAAGTCAGGCAGTATCTGTGCCAGGCACTTTCCAAATGCAATGCTACAATATTAATGCAGTGTCTACCTACCATAACGTTCTGTCACGTGTCATGGGAAATGAGGATGCTTCCCCCTCCCCTCCCCCCCCTCCCCCTTTACTTTCAGTGCTTTTCTTTTGGCTAGCCATGGTTTTATTTCTTAAGTCTCTACATAAGTCATATGAAGTTACATGGTGCACTTTGTGATGATGTATCCCTGGGTAAACAAAGATTCAGGAAAGGGTACCCTCTGCAGTGTCACGTTCTTGAGCTACCTGCCTTCCTCCTGTAAATAAGCAGGACACAGCAATTTGACATAACCATTTCTGCACTCATGTCAATTTTGTTCATTCTGTGTTCCAATTTGTTGGTTGTGATTTAATCAGGACAACAGTATCTTTTTCTGAATGCTAACATTTGCTGGAACAGGTAACTACGTTTGTAAAAATAACAAGTTTACAAGTTCCATTTATGTTGCAAGAGAAGTGCATTTCACACACTGGATTTTGTGATTTTATGAAATCTACTTCATGTTCCTACCAACTTTTTATTGACATGGCTTATCTTTATTTGCTATACTCATACTTAAGAAATTAACTGGAATGGTGATTATTCCATATGTTTTTCATAGATTTTGGGTGTACAAATTTGTATACCCATATTTGCTAAGTGGCCTGGGATAGCATTTTTGGTGTAGTGACTCATTATGGGCTGGATGGTACAGGGCTCAAATCCTGGTGGGAGCAAAATTTTCCACACCCATCCAGACTGGCCTTGGGACCCACCCAGCCTCCCATACAATGGGTTCTGGGTCTCTTTCTTCCCAAGGGTAAAGAAGTTGGGGCATGGCATAGACTGCTCACCCCAATCTGGTGCCGAGGTTAAAGAAAGGGTAGAGCTATACTGTTATTCCCCCTGTGGGCCTTCATGGCCCATTGTAGGGTGAACTTTACCTTTCCCTTTACTATATCTTGTTTAAAGTACTGGTGTGTCTCTGTAAGGAGATAAAAGCTTTATACATTTCTTTCACTTTTGCATATTTAATATGGTTAACCTCACATCACAGCCACTTTACCCACAGGGAATGGAAACCTGGTTTGATGGGCCTCAGAGTCATTCTGCTTGATTTGGAGAATAGAAAAATTTCCTTCTCATCCCCTTGGATCAAACTAATTCCTCAGTTGCCCAGCTCATACCCTGGTAGCTATAGTGAATGTGCTCTGCTATCCAAGCCCCTGTTGAGATATTTTATGTCACAGATATTTGGGTGGGTAGAATGAAATTTGTTGTTCGTTATTTGTGAATCAGTATATTGGGCATCTTGCTTTTGGGCACTAGAAAAGCTAATGTCTGATTTAGAATCATGAAAATACAACATACATTTCCTTTATTCATGTGGTACTAGAACTTTAATGAATAAAGCAGTTCATCTCCAAGACTTCATGGCAAATCCCTGGTGTTTATAGAATCCTGTAATGTTCTGGATGACAGCAGTGTAAGTAGCTGACATACGACAAGTTGACACATATATTGATCAACTCATAAAGAAAAATCCAACAAGATGCAACAGTGTATCAAAATTTATTATTCCTTATTTATATGAAGCTCAACATGTTTCGGGCGACACACCGCCTATCATCGGGAGCCTAAAACTGCACTGGCAGCCTCTGGTTTTTCAAACGTGGCTGCCAGTGCAGTTTTAGGCT
>Ga0268261_10001543_pt1 | contig 15949 bp, 6 predicted proteins | sample TergutNc150P1_FD_190353 | JGI IMG/M metagenome (GOLD analysis project Ga0268261, IMG submission 190353) | Nasutitermes corniger P1 segment gut microbial community from laboratory colony in Florida, USA - Nc150 P1 (SPAdes) (version 2) | ecosystem: Host-associated > Arthropoda: Insects > Digestive... | reverse complement strand
AACATCAAGAATGGGTGCTCCATATATATATGACATTAGTAGCGTAAGGGTTAATGATTTAACCCTTATCCTGCTAACGTGGAGAAAATGGTGAGCTCCTAATAATGCCAGCAAATAGCAGATGGGATTTAATTTGGGTTTTAAAGGGTTAACAGGACACAATCCAGGGTTGTTATTGCCTTCTTACGGGACATAACACCTTGAGAAGACGTTTACACATCATGGGGTTATGTAATGACCCCATTTGTAGGAAATGTGGTACTAAGGAGGAAACCTCTGTCCACATTCTGTATGAGTGTGAGGCGTTAGCCTCACTCAGGCATGCATATCTGGGTTCCTTCTTTTTGGACCCGGAGGATATAAGGGTGCTAGGCATGGGGGCCATCTGGAACTTTGCTAAGGGAACAGGGCTCCTATAGCCTGGTACAGAATATGGGGCACAGAGGGCCTGTCAATTAAGGCCTAGGTGCATCAGACCCGAAAGGGCTCAAACCCAATATTATTCTATTCTATTCTTTTGACCCCATGGACATGGGGTAAACTCATGATTATGTGAATGAAAAATTCCAGTGACACCATCGAGAATTGAACCCACGACCTTCCAGTTTGTAGCGCAGCCTCAACCAACCGTGAGACCACGTGCCCCTACAACCCCGTAATTATTTTAAAATTCATATAGTCAGTCTTTTGAGTGGGGCGTGACGCAGACCCCTCACCCCCTTCTAGTGCCGTGGTCATGAAAGAGTAGAGCTATACCTCTACTCCCCCTATGGGCCGTACGGCCTGTACAGAGCCTCAGTAGAGCTATACCTCTACTCCCCCTATGGGCCGTACGGCCTGTACAGAGCCTCAGTATAGCTATACCTCTCCTCCCCCTATGGGCCGTACGGCCTGTACAGAGCCTCAGTATAGCTATACCTCTACTCCCCCTATGGGCTGTACGGCCTGTACAGAGCCTCAGTAGAGCTATACCTCTACTCCCCCTATGTGCCGTACGGCCTGTACAGAGCCTCAGTAGAGCTATACCTCTACTCCCCCTATGGGCTGTACGGCCTGTACAGAGCCTCAGTAGAGCTATACCTCTACTCCCCCTATGGACCGTACGGCCTGTACAGAGCCTCAGTAGAGCTATACCTCTACTCCCCCTATGGGCCGTTCGGCCTGTACAGAGCCTCAGTGCCTGTACAAGTCTTTTGAACTTCCACTGGTGCTGTTTTAAGTTTCTTGTTATTAAAAATCTTTCAAACAGTATAACTGAGAAAATTCTTGTGAAAGGGTTTAGATTGGCATTCTTAGTTGACAGCTTAGAATGTTCAAAGGCTTCTATTTGTAATTATGTCTTATTTTTTGGATAGGTCAGCAGATGTACAAACTAAAATTTAACTGGCAAGTTAACATCAAAATATACTTACCAATTCAAGTATTCATGCATGTAAAGCAATCCCATTACAGGCCTGGACAGGCCCTGAGGGTTCCAGGAGTTTTGAGGCTCCCAGATTTCAAGACAATCGGCATATGAAGGTGGTTGGGTTGTCAGCCCTACGCACCGGCCGCCTTTACCCCCAAGGAAATATTCCTGGTACTCATTTCTGTTAGAGGCTGAGTCAACCGCAGGGCCATAGTGCGGCCGGAAGGATTATGTCATTGAAAAATTCCAGTGACACCATCGGGAATCGAACCCGCGACCTTCCGACTTGTAGCGCAGTGATTCATGCATGTAAAAGATATTATTGCACATGGGCATGTGTGAATGCATGCATGTTAATGATCTTAAACACAGCTTCCAACTAATGGAATATTTTGTATTTTGGTTTCCTACATATTTGCTCAACTTTACTGTACATAGCATTCTGTTATTCATCTCCCTTCAGATGACCATTTAAGTTGAAAGATACTCAGTGCCAAGTTTATTTAGTAAAGTAATGGAAAGAAATGTTCACAACTTTGAACACAGTATGAGAAGAAGCAGGTGCATGGATTTGAAAATTGATAACAGATCTGCATTTTGATTTCTCTGTCAGTACAGGAATCAGTAGTAGAATAAGTATGTAAAAAGTACTCCCACTACAGGCCTAGTGGCCCTTGGGTTTTCTGGTAGGTTAAGGCTCCAGAATTTCTAGACACTCGGCACATGAAGGTGGTAAGGTCGTCACCCTTATGCACCGGCTGTCTTTACCCCCAGGAATACCCTGGTACTCATTTTTAGAGGCTGAGCCGACCCCAGGGCACATGGAACTGTCTGATGCCCCGGAAAAAATCCCCAGTGACCGGGGATCGATCCCGGGACCCTCCGACTAGTAGCGCAGTGCCTTAACCACTACGCCACCCCAGGCCCCAGAATAAAGTATGTACCCAGAAAATACATCCAGTACTGTTTATTTACTTCTTCTTTGATGGCGCTAGAGCCTGGGGTGGGCCCTGGCCTCCTTTACAATACGCCTCCAAGCTTCTCGATCCCTTGCTTTGTCTCTCCATCCATCCTTCGTCTTTGTCGGGTATTCGTTACATCCCCGAGGCTTATTATAAGGTTTCGTAACAATCAGTTTTTTTACGGGGTGAGGTTGTTAGCCTCACGCCCAACCCCCAACCTGGAGGACCAGGGTATCCCCTTTCGTCTGGGCCATCACCTTCGACCTGTCCAGCAAGGGTGGCCCTACCAGTAGCTGATGCTACTGCTGGCATAGCTCTTAGGATCATTTGGCCACGCAAGCCCTCTCACCCGGCGTTAGCCTTCGACAAGGTAGAGATACCATGGAGAGGGCGAGTGAAACACTTTCGTAATATAATTCGGACGATCTGAACTAAATTCTAAATTCATATTTATTCAGGTTTATACAAGAGCAAGATAATCATTTTATCTTTCTTGTTTTATTATTTATCATCCCCTTCATATCTGTATTATAGCATTATCATCATTGATTTACAATATATAGACTGTCTATAGTCAAGTGTGATTTTGGTCAGTTACTTGTCTTCGGTACTACACCCTTAATATAGCGCACTGTCAGTATTTACTGACTGGTGGCAGACTTCTACTGTTTATCAGGATATCAGCGTTACGAACCCCTCACGCTACTTGTATATTTATGTCCCATAGGGTATCACTAGTAAAATCTAGTCCCCTCCAATTTAGGGCATTAGACTCTTCGTTAATGACTGTATAATTTATAGGAAAATCATAAATAAAAACAACATAAAAAAGTTGCAGAAGTATCTGGACACCTTGGGGGAATGGGTGGTAGGAAATGGGATGAAAATAAATCCCGGTAAAAGTAAGGCAATAACATTTATGAGAGCTCAGGTTAAAAATCCACTGGGTTACTCCCTTGTTGACCAAAAAATTCCCGAAGTGAGCAGTTGTAAATACTTGAGAATAATCTTATGAAGCGATTTAAACTGGGTGGACCAAGTGAATTACACAGCGCAAAAAGCCTGGAAGACATTTCACTTTGTAATGCATGTTCTCAAAAAAGGAAATAGGAATACAAAAAGTTTAGCCTACACATGATTGGTACGTCCTGTTCTTGAATATGGGTCTGCATGCTGGGATCCATGCAGAGGAGGACAGATAAATGCGTTACACCAAGTACAGAAGAAAGCTGCTCGATTTACAAATCATAAGGATGATTCTGACTGCGAAACGTAGGCTCAGCGTAGGATGATAGCATAATTATGCGCACTTACTAAAGTGTACTCTGGGGAACAAGCTTGGAAAGGTATAAGCAACAGGTTGCAAAGGCCTTACTATTTGAGTAGGGTTGATCATGTTTGGAAAATTAGGGACAGGAAGCAAAGAACAGATATCGGGATGTATTCCTTTGTAAACAGGACTATTAAAAACTGGAACCAACTACCTGCAGAAACATTAGGGTATTTCCCTTGTAAACCTAAGATTTTTAGAAACAGCGTTAGAAAAGCAATTATAAACGGGTGAAATGAAAGGAATAGAAGTGTGGCAAAAATCATCTAAAAGTGCAGTGAAGTGAAATGAGGTGAAGTGTAGTGATGTGAGGTGAAATGGAGTGGTATGAAATTTAAATGGGGTTAAACCAAATGAGAGGGTAGTGAAGTGTTGTTGGGTGAAGTTTAAATGAGAGGAAATGAAGTGTTGACAAGTATAGTGAAGTGAAGTGTAGTGAAAGTCTTAGTAACAGGGTGTGTAACATTATTAGAAGATGTATAGATCATATGAAGTTTGCTGCTTATATGGCTTTTTCATTTATCGCATTCTTTCATATTTTTTGGTTGAATTTTTATCATTGTATGTATGGTTGTGTGTTTTGTATGCTTCTGTTTAATTTTTAATTTAAGTATTTTTATTGCTATGTTTTGTATTCTTATTGTAATGTTTATGTATTCTTATTATGTATGTTCTGTGTATTCTGTTTCATAATGTTATTCTGTGTATTGTTTTATGTGTAAATGTGTAATGTACTACTGCCACTGGGTGTCAACCCAATTGCAGTCAACAAACATATCGTATCACATCATATCATATCATGATATTTGTCTGCGGAAACCATCGCTGTCATGTCACCAGCCATACTTACCTGGAAGTTGCCCCCTTTCATTTTCTTGTCTTCCAAAGTTTTCTGGCATTTCCATATGGTTTGGTCTGCTATCACAGTGGTTTAATTTCTGTGGAGAAGAAAAGTTGTACACACATAACTTATGGTCAATCCCCTTCACTTTTCTTGCCATCTGTTTCACTGTGGCATGGGTTGCTGTCATGTCTGGAGTGGCACATTTCTGTCTTAACATCACTAATGTCCATGTCATGTGGCCAGTTGTGTGACAGAATCTGTAGATTTTTATTCTTAAACATGTGTGTTTCTTTGGGATATACAATGATCTCATCAATTGCCAGATATTTGGGAGGGTCATAAAATTTAAGTTACATAACATTGGGTATGTTAAATGTTTCTCCAGTTTTCCTACAGTAAAAATTTTCATCAGTGTTGCCAGTTTGTTTATCATTGTCTGTGAAATAAACATAACATGAGATGTGTGAGAACTGTCTTGTGTCATTGTACTGGGATACAAATGTGGGAAGAAATGTTCCATTTTTGTCCATGTGCTGTGACCCATTTGTATAGGGAAAGCTGGAAACAGAATTATTTTAGAATTTGTTATTTCAGGAGATGGAGAAAGTGTTATGTCTGTCCAAACATTGGTGATAATATTGATTTGCTCTGTAATCAGCAGATTTATAACACATGCAACATAGAGCATGAAAATGGCCAGAGAAGATGAATATTTGCATGCAGTACTTCTTTCTGCTTCTTGTCTCTAACACCATTACTAGAATGATGGACCCTCCTCTGGCCATTTGGAGACTGCAGCCCCCACTTCATAAATTGTTGTTGTTGTTGTTGCTGCTGCTGCTGCAGCGGTGTTGATGATAGTTGTTGTTAATCATCACAGTCCTTCTTGTCTTCAGATTTTTTGTTCTGTACACTGTATATGCCTGAATTAGTATGATTGAACAGCTCAGATTCAGTTTCTTTCTCTTGGGAGTCGTGGTTCTGAATATTACCTACCTATATTGAACCTTCATGGATGAAACATTTGTTACACTAAGTGACAAACACTTATGCTTGTGGTTTCCAAATTACCATTTGTGAGAATGGAAAAAAATGGTCATTTTCTTTCACAGATCAGGTCCTTTTTTTTTTTTTTTTTTTTTTTTGTGTGTGTGTGTGTGTGTGTGTGTGTGTGTGTAACTGTAATCCTCTGGTTGACCATAATATGAACTCTGTTCCTTGACACCAGAATTCAAAAGGAAGTCTGAATTTGAGGCTGAGGAGAATACATTGTAACACAGTAGTAAATTTGCTCATCTTTCCTAATTTTTTGTGTTACTTTAAAAGATTTTACATTAGTAACAGGGTGTCCAACATTATTAGAAGATATATAGATCATATGAAGTTTGGTGCTTTTCTGGCTTTTTTGTTTATCACATTCTTTTATGTTCTTTTGGTTCCATTTTTTATCATTGTATATATGGTTGTATGTTTTGAATGCTTATGTTCTGTTCTGCATATTCTGTTTTTATTGTGTTGTTCTGTATATTGTTTGTGTGTAAATGTATACTGTACTACTGCCACTGGGTGTCAACGCAACTGCAGTTAACAAATAGATCATATCATATATCATATTCAAGGACAGTCTACACGCCATTGTTCTCAATGCTTTATTTGTGTCAGTGCAAATACTTCACACATCTGTTGTTATTATCCTTCATCATTTTCAAAAATTTTCTGAACATCACATGAAGCATTTAAATCCTTAGAGAAAATTCTAGTTGGATGGCATTACAGGGTACTTAAATCACAGGCATTTAAAGGTTACAAAAATACAGTACTTGGTGTTCCACACAAAAAGAAAGAATTTTGGGTCACATACATCCGTTTGTTTTCTGATAAGGCTAGCAGGTCTTTTGAGAATTGTAATTATAAATTTGTGTAATGAATGACTGGGGGTGATAGATTTTTTACAGGTTTTGATTTTATTTCTCACTTTTGTATCATACTGTACATACATTGTTCTCCCTATGGCATTTCGCACAGGAAACACAGGTTTTAGTCAGCAGTTCTGCCTATTAACACGCATCACGGGATGTTACGTTATATCGCACGATCTTCTCAGCGAATGGCGAGATTGTTATCAAGGACTCTTGATGCTGATGAGATTAGGGTGAAGTCCTTGTGCTTTTATATTAACTCGGCGTTGCTAGGCAGGAGCGTCTTTTGGTTTCCAACACTTGATGAGATAACTTGATTTTGCAGAGTGGTCACCTTCGTGTCACACACAGAAGAATATACAAAGTTATTTTATTTGGTGATAATGCTCATCTCCATCATAGCAGGTAAGCTGATGTGGATTGACTAGTATAAATTGTGAATATTTTATTTTATTATTTACATGGAACCAGAGTGAGTTTATGCCCGGTTTTGAAATATATGTAACTTTGAAATTTAGACAGTGAATGCGACCATTTTATGGGTAATACCTGTGCTAATGCTATGAGGGACGATAGGAAACTGTTATTGTAAATATTCTTTTGTAAATTGGTAACATTTACGCTGTGCATAAGTTCATTAGTAGGCCATAGGCAGTAGAGCGGTGATAGCCGTGGAAGAAAAGGTCCATTTCATTAAACCGCATATAGTTACATAACTGCAGTAAGCTTGCTAAGCAAATTCCAACTGCCAACACATCCCACTTGGCTCCCTATTGCTTTGCCTCGTTGTATGCAGCTAGGAAGGTATTATTAAAATTTTATTTGGTGGCAGCGAATCTACCCTTCCCGCTCCAAATTCCAAGCCAAGCTAACCAAAAACTAGTGGTCAGACTCCACCGGCCACTACCTTTGTAGTATAATGAGTGAAACTTGTTTAAAATTACACTGCTGAAGACATTTTCCCACATTTTAAAACAACTAGATTAAGTGCAAATGCAGTAGTGGGTGGAAAAGATGACAACAGTGGTGGAATAAGCTGTGATTTTTGGTCAGAACTTCAGGTGACATGAAACATCACCAATACTGATGAAGAGTTTGTTCAAGCTTGTAAGGTGATAATACCTGTCCTCCAGAGGAGGATGTCTGTTAGCTTTGCTACCTTTTATCAGACACAGATGAAGGTGATGACCCACAGCTGATAAATCCAAACCACACTTCACATTTTACGGCCATGGCATGCACTGAGGACTAGAGTCGTGTTCTACAAGCCACCTCTGATGTCCCTGACCACATTGATAAAAAGCCTGAGATATAAACAAATGTACACTTCATTAATTTTGAAAGTGTCAATCAAGCAATTCTGGGCGATATATACTTAAATTGTGAACATGTGTGGCTTCTTAACTTCGTACAGATTCTGACACTGCACTTATTGATGTAGGTATATGTTGTATAGGCTGTGGACAGGAAAGAATGAACATATTATAACAAGTGTGTTGTCTTGTGTTGAAGAATATTGAAAAATCATTGAAGAAGTTACAACATAATGAACTTTGATGGTAAAAATAAATCAGTTATTGCAGCACTTATTTGGAAGAATGTTCTAATAAAGTGAATGTCAGTTTTGTAGGAGATTACAGAATAACAAATGTAGTGGTTGTGGGTGGGTTGCTTTTAGTATGACAATAATAAATGTTGCAACTTCCATTCAAACTTGTTATGCACGTATGTGAATGAGCAACCATACATGATCTGCTTGACTGGGATGCTAGTCTGAAAGTGCATGCTGCACACTGGTTGGTGCCAGTGTGTGGAGCTGGACAGAGGTGCCAGCCATGCAGTGATGTAGGCTTAGTGAGCGTCAGCTAGTGATGCCACTGGCTGAGTCTGCCAGTAGGTTGTGTCCAGCTACTCTTTTGAGTGCTGCTAGTCTTCATGGAAGTTTGGAAGAATGCATTGTTGCTGTACTGCTGCTTGATGCAGTGAATGCACATCAGTGCTCAGAATCGTAGTGTCTTTATATGCTGGTAGCACAGGACTACCTGCTCTTTGGTTGGTGGGTGAGCAGAGCTTGTCACAGTGGCGGGGAGAATGACTGTGAGTACTATCAGCAGTGCAGGAGTTGAAAGGGGCTACTGTCAGGTTGGAGATGCTGCTCAGGTGTGTGGGTGCTGTGAGAGTAACTGCAGTGCTGGCCGTGAAACGGGCGACTAGTAAGCTGGTTCTGGGGCTCTGCTGTAGCAGTGGGAAGTTCCCAGACATATATAGGCTGAACCTCATAAGAAGTTCTCCTTGTTAATGAGCCTGATTTGTTGCGAATTTTTCCAAAAACATTTTGAGGGGGTTTCACTATATATATATAAAATTTTAATATAATATGTCTGTAATTCAACAGATATATTGTGTATTATACTGTGACTGTCTCCACATACTTGGGATGCCCCTGTAAATGGATGCATGGAAGTAAATACATGAAAAAATGAAATTAAAGTAAAAACTCAAACTAGAAAATTCCACTTAACATGAAATATTACTAATGGAAAAGTTGCTGCTGTTACCATGTACTGTATGTGTCATGAGGATGTAGATCAAGTTTTTTTTAAGCTCTGATGCAATGATTCCATGCAGAGATACCTGTGCTTATATTGTGCATGGATTCATTTACCTTGAAAGGTAACTTCAGGATTAGAGGATGTGAGGAGAATATTTGGACCTGTGAAGAAAATTACAGAACTGGGAGTGCTATAACTTATATTCTTTACTGAATGTTGTTACATTGATTGAATCAAGGATGACAAGATATGTACAAGTAACTCCTTTGTATGCCTAAAATGAGGCATGATACTAATACCAAATAAATGTTGGGGGGAAGACAGTGAGAGGATGTAAACTGGATTTGTGGTTTTGGCTTCCTTAAACACAATATTGAACTTTCAGGTGTCATAAAAACATGGAATTTCTGAGGACTTAATCACTAATGACATGTTTTTGCAGGGTCCTCCATCCAGGCACAGAGCAGAGTGGACTTATGCCAAATGCTGTTTAATTCTACATTGTCCACACAGTTCATAGCACTCAGTCAGCATATTGAGCCACCAGGAATTGCTGTGTATTCATCTGGTATGTGTGCAGTCATGGCAAATTGTAGAAATATGAAAGTGGTTTGGGTTGCTTTGGTATGTTTGAAATGTTAGAATCAGTTCAGTGTGTCCAGAGCACTTCCTGGGTTGCTTTCCCTTTTTTCTTGCATGCCATTGTTAAGGATATCTTTCATTCATCTTTCTCATGTCCATGCCCATACCACTAGTTGTGAATTTTCAGATATCCCTTGGTGGTTTACTGTGTATTGGTTGCTGATTTTCTCATTTCTAACATTCTTGTCCTTAACTGTTGATATCTAACAGCTGTTAAGCTTTAGGTGACCAAGAAATACAACCTCAGAGCCCTGGTTTTCAAGCATCCCACATCCATTAATGTGCAATGTGTGATGTGCGACTTCATAATTTTCATTGCGTAATGGTGGTTTTTAACACGTGTGTCTTATCTGTGTATCACAGTGTCATTTTCATTACACTGTGTGTGTAATGAAAGAATCCTCAACAGGCCTTTGATTCTTTGGCTTGTGAATTGAGTAAATAAAGGAAACAAAAGTCAGTGTCTAGGAAATGGTATTCAGGTTCTCACTACATTAGTAAAAGTGTTGAGGGTTTGATGCCTTCAGACTATGGTCCCATGATCTGTTCCATACAATACTAACTTTTCTGACTCATCTGGAACAGAGTAGAATGCATTCACACAAAATCAGTTACATTTTTCAACTAAAATATCGCCAATGTATTTACATTCCATTGCTGAATATCATACTGCTTTATCAACAGCCCTGTGTGGTACATATAAATCAAGTGGAAGGCAAGTGGGATGTGACACAGATCAGTGATAACACATATGTGCTCACGTGACTTTTAACAAACCACAATCATACAGTATGCATCCTTGAACTTCTGTATGATTAAGGAATAGCACATCATGTTCTGTACATTCACAGATGCATGGTGTTTGAAAACCAAGGCTTAACATGACTAAAACTGTAGTGTATGATCAGTTGCCTTTGTACATTCTAAGTCTTTGTATTTGCAGAGGAACATAGAGAAGTGGAGTACAACAATTCTGTTAACACATCTGCCCAGGCTCATCTGTACCTTCACACTCATCCAGACTTTCTAGATGCCTATGGCCATAACACGATTTATAGTAAAGTGATGTCAAATGAGAGGACAGAGTCTGAAGGAGATGCAACAGGAGCATCTAGTTTCCGTCATAGAGGGGATGACACTGTTTTGGTGAACAGTGTCAAAGGAAAGAGTCCCAGTTATCCCTACAGTGAGGGTGACTATGTGGTAGCCAGTCAAGCACAGAACAGAATTTCGAATGATGCTGGTGAGCAGGAAGAGATGCTGACGGCTAACTTGCAAGGTTATTTTTGCATCAAATTGTTACGTACACATAAAGTCATTTACAGTGAGTCCACGAGTTCACATTTTACAGTAAGTTTAAGGTTGCTGATGACTTGCACATTTGTGCATCTGAGGGAGTCTTGTACATTTAGTGAAACTTCTATCTGTAATTCCTGTATGCACCATTTTTCTGCAAGTATCATCCCCTTCTTCTTGTCCTAACAAATCACTTGTATAAAGTCATTCAGAATGTTTGTTCCTTACCCACAATATTTATTTTTAGAACAAATGTAGCAAAAATAATATGACGACTTTGGAATGTACAGTAGCAGTAACTTGCCTGTACCATTGTGACTGTTAACTTACAAAATGTTTTCACACTGTGGCCAAGCGTTAATTATTGTTGAATAGTGGTGGTGGGAATACTTAGTTGTAAGGTGGCAAACCTGTGAACTGTACACACAAGTTTATTCCTAACTAATTGCACAGTTGGTTTTTAATGCTTATACATATTTTGGCTGCAAATTGCAGCCATCTGCAGGGAGCTACAAGTGTTGCAGATGTGTACAAGATGCCATACAGGTTGTCAAATATAAATGTTAAAATATTTTTACATAGTAGTGTCATTCCTTAAATATACGCTGTTATTAAAAACGCATTAAAGTGAAGTATTAAAATTGCATAAAACATAGTGTCCAGACATCTGGTGACAGGATTTTTCTCCAGTACATAGTAGAGCAGAGGTCCTATTACCAGGTGTTTGGATACTACATTTTACATAATTTTAAAACTTCACTTCACTTATAATGTGTTTGTAATAATAAAAAGTATAGGTAAAGTTCACTGTAGAACAGGTGATGAAGGCCCAGAGGGGGTAGAGGTATTGCTATACTCTTTCTCTAACCTCAGGCTAGATGGGTGTGGGTGGTCAACGCCATGCCGTGGCCGCTTTACCCACGGGAATGAGGCCCAGTACCCATTGTACAGGAGCCTGGGTGGGCCCCTGGGGCCAGTCTGCATGAATGCGTTTTGATCCCTGGACTGTCCAGCCTGTAATGAGTCAAGGTATTGACTTCACTATCCCACCCCATCATATTTAATAAATACAACACACTTATGGAAGGACAGTAATATGTATAACTGTTTTACTTTTTCTTTTCCATGCATTACTTTCAATTGCTATAATTTAAACCAGAAAATGCACACAATTGTATTAGATTTACAATAATATTATAAAAACCACAAACTCCTGTGTGTTTTGGGACTTACTGGCCCATCATCAGGGAATACAATAATTGCATAAAATGACTGTTCAGTATGTTGGTTTCTTGCATGCAAAAGAACTGTTGGGAATTCTTTGATGTAGGATATATTTTGGACAGAACTGTGCACAGTAAGTTGGAGCAGCTTGTGTATGGTACTGTCTGCTGTACATATTCTACACCGAAGAATTTCCAGCAGTTCTTCTGCATGCAAGAGACCAACACATGAAGCAGTCATTTCATGCAATTATTGTATTCCACGATCATGGCCAGTAAGGCCCAAAACATGTAGGAGTCAGTGGTTTTTATAATATTATCGTAACTCTAGTACAGTTGTGTGTGTTTGTTCATTTAAATTATCGTAATTGTACATATTTTAACTTTTATATTTGACAACCTCTATAACATGCTGTACATGTCTGCAATACTTATAGCTCCCTGAGGATGGCTGCAATTTGCAGGTGAAATACATAGGAGGATTAAAAACCAACTGTGCAATTAGTTGGGTATAAATTTATGTGTACAAGACAGTTGCATGGAAAATGTACAATATCAAACCTGTGAACTGTATTTTACAGTTAAAGTTAGTATAGTAATTTATTACCTTTCTGTTTGCCTTCCACTTAGAAAAATGAAGTTGTGTGATTTGAGCGTTAGTATTCCTGTTATTTGTGCTGATCATGGAAGTCACATTGTTTTAAAAGTGTGAAACACTACACAACAATGCATGGATAAGCACAGACATTTTTATGGAATTTTTTAAGGTTACTGGATTCCCTGATGACTGGTGTGATGGTTGTGTGGGTGGCAGCAGCAGTAGGAAGGAGGAATAGGGAGATGTATGTGACCTTGAACCAGTGACATTTTGCTGAAGGCCATAATGCCTGCAGATGTTAAGTCATTCATTTATATGGTGAAAGGAATATTTTGAACCTGGAATTGGCGCCATTTCAGCCATGATGCAAGGTTTTGAACTAAAGAGTTTTAGTTTCATATTTATTTACAAGAAAAGTTATTTGCATGCAAGTATTAACTAACTTTTGTGTGTTTATTATTTTTGTAGGCCAAGGTGCTAAAATTTTTATTGTCTATAATCTTGTGTTTCTGACACGTGTGATACTTTAACCGCAACATTTATTTTCCCAAATTTTTTTCTCTCACGGTCCCCTTGGAAGAGAGGTATAGAGATTTTACTGTATTTGGACAAGGCTGCTTCTGTTACTGCTGGGACACAATGAATATGTCTTGGTGATACTATTTTCAATTACACAATGTACTCTTTTAAGTGGTATGGTACATTTCTTATATTTGCCTGTCTGGACCTGTAACAGTAGTGATTGCCTGTGTGCTTAATTAGTCACCATGCCATGAAAATATGAAGGGGACTGTAAGGTACAGCTCCATGTCCCCACTACTTTATCTCAGGGGACGTACCCTGATACTCATTTGAGAGGCTGGATGGGCCCTAGAGTTGGTCTGGACACAGTGGAGAGGAGTAAAACCATTCCTCTGCCAGGAATTGGAACATAAATTCCTGTCATCCAGCCTGCACCTTATTTGGTATACTGACTGAACTATTCCAGGCCATGAAGCTGAGAAGTAATCTATTTTGACTGAGATATTGTTTGGTTTGAATGGTAATTTTAAATGCTCTTGGAATCTTTGATGCTATGTCAGGTCAAAATGACTTCATGCACCTGTGTAAGTAAAGAGTGAAGTGTATATGGCAGCTTATTGGTATGCTTTCTGCATTAAATGAAGCATAATTGGGAGATTATCTGTCTGCTTGCATGTTTCATCCCCTGAACCATGTAAATTTTTATGAAATATTGTATTGGTGTCCACACCAATAGCTGTGAGGTGAACTTCCTTTTTTTGGTGGGAGGCAGCATCAGTCCACAGTAACTCTTAGTGTATATGAAACTGAAATTGAACTGTAACACATTTATCAAAAATTGCCTATTGTATGAAAGTTGGTGCCTTACAGTTCTAAATCTTTTCTCTCACGTTTTTTATGTGTATGTTAATGACAGAAGAGAAAAAGCATTTAAGCATATGAATGACACATATCGTTGTGCCAGTGAGTGTTGATATAAAAGTAGATATGAAGTATAAATGAACATCTGGGTACCTGCTACATAATAAATTTTAGCAATTGAATTTGGAAACTGTAGTCCAAAGTGGAGAACATGTTTGCTTTCATGTTAACTCTTAAAAATAAACCTTAATTATATTTAAAAATTTAGCTCATATTACACAGTAAACACACTCCATCTTGGTTATAAAAATCACCCAGTGCTGTATGAGCAGATGATGGCTATTCTGAGGACCATACAAAACATATAAATGCACTGTATGTATGCAGGTGGAATGTAGTCATGATGTTAAACCTGGTGATACACAGTGTAACCACTGAGCTTTAAAGGGTTAATTATAGATGAGAAAGCACAGTATTTTGAAATTTGAGTTGTGTGCAGGAAACAGCCAGTATCTGAATTTGAGGAAACATGGTGGCACACGACCTCTTGAGCAAACATGGGAACAGCAGGAAGATGACAGCAGTATTCCACTGACTTACAGCAACCTAATGGACAGTAACACAGGATCAAATAGGGACTCCGATTATGATCTTCTGTATGGACCAGTGAGTCGAGAGTCACTTGGCAGTGAGCAGGGCTTCCAAGTAGGTACTGAGAAAGAGAAGAGAAGAGGATATGGCAGAGTCAAGAGGGGTGCACAGCATGTACATGGCTTGCAGCGACTCACTTCATTAGGTAAATACCTATGTCTACAATGTTACTGCTGATAGGAGGAAATTAAAAATTACATGCTTGGAGCAGTCTCTGGTGGTGTAACACTTATATCAATTATTGTGAGAACTGGTCATGTTCTGAAGTTACTGAGGATACCAATAGACAGTGTGTGTGGTGATCTCATGAACGTAGTTTTAGTGTGTTTTTTACTAAGTAAGAGAAAAGCACCTCATGCGGATGCATTTGTTTTTCTTGTCTATGACGTAGTAGTATCAATGCCTAAACCACTTGACAAATTTTTAGGCACCTTCGCGGAAGTGTGGGGAGCAACTGTTTGCTTCGTCATGTCTGTCTGCATGGAACAACTCAGCTCCAATTGGACAGACATTTTTGAAATTTGATATTTGAATATTTTTTGAAAATCTGTCAAGAAAATTCAAGTTTCATTAAAATTAGACAAGAATAGAAGAAAAATGTGCATTTTTGACCATATCTCACTCAGTTCTTCCTAGAATGAAATACATTTCAGACAAAAGTTGTAGAGAAAATCTAAACATACATTTTATTGTCAATAACTTTTCTTAAAAAATCGTGCTGTTTATGATATTGTGGAAAGAGTGTAGAGTGATGAAGATGGTGTATGTCCATTGCATGCTGCATACCTAGGGCTACACATACACACTCAGGTTGTATAATAGTTATTGCTTTTCCACTGCAACAGTGGTTGCACAATCACACCTCATTGTTATGTTATGTGTACATTGCCCCCAAAATTTCACCACAGAGACTTTCATTAACACTAGAAGCGCCAAGGCAGTCAATTTGACCGCTGCTGATTTTTTACTCTCTATTTTTCTGAATCCGTGTATTGTTCTAACGCGGCACGTTTAGACTTTTCATTATAGAGTGTCTACAATACGGGGGAGTCAAACTTTTCCGCATCTGGTACCTCTGGTACCACAGAATGAAGATGCTACCTTCAAACGCCAGACGCAGTCATTTTGACCGCTGTCGTAG
>Ga0268261_10001542_pt1 | contig 15954 bp, 12 predicted proteins | sample TergutNc150P1_FD_190353 | JGI IMG/M metagenome (GOLD analysis project Ga0268261, IMG submission 190353) | Nasutitermes corniger P1 segment gut microbial community from laboratory colony in Florida, USA - Nc150 P1 (SPAdes) (version 2) | ecosystem: Host-associated > Arthropoda: Insects >... | reverse complement strand
TGGGTTCGAATCCCACCGGGGGCATGGATATTTGTCTGTTGTGAGTGTCGTGTGTTGTCAGGTAGAGGTCTCTGCGACGAGCTGATCACTCGTCCAGAGGAGTCCTACCGACTGTGTTGCGTCGTCGTGTGTGATCTAGAAACATCAAGAATGGGTGCTCCATATATATATGACATTAGTCACCTAAGGGTTAAATGCCTGGTGTGATGTGCAGGGAATCACGGTTTAAATGACAAGTGCATCCGAAAGGTCACTGATTACGTCACCTCAATATGAAGTTCGGTGCTTTCAGCATCACAGTACATGATGTTAGGCGTTGGGGAGTTAGGAATACTTCATAATTTTTTTATAACAAAATCAAAATAATTCTTAATTCCAAAATGTAACGCATTTTTATTTCTCTGTTGACATATGCTGTATGTCAACATACAGGTATATAAAGCCTTTCAGAACCTTCAGATCTGGACAAACAAAATTTAAGTAAAGAAAAAAATTCTCTAATGATCAGCCTGATCATAATCTGTATTTGCAGTGACATAAGTGAGAGGTCCACATGAAATGAACTGGCAGGCCATATCCAACTTCTGCACAAGTGTCCCCATATTCCCTTTGAACAGCATATCTGCAATAATTCATATGTAGCCACGGAAACCACAGAAATCTTTCCTGAAACTGTAATTTCACAAAACTCTATTATACCTGATATCAACATAAAATTGGTAATACTACCTGATCCTTCGTTCTCTCTTCAGTAACAAATTCTTGTTTTATTTCTGGCTTAATATCCTGAGATGAGTCATCAGATATGGAAGCTTCTTTGTCATCTTCCTCCCCTTTGGGAATCTTTGGTTCTTCAACTTGCGCATCAGGTTCTTCTTTAACCTGGGGCTCTGGTTTAGCTTCTACTTCACAGCTCGTGTCCATTTCCAAATTCATTTCTAATTCAGATTCATTTTGTGATATTTCCAGGTTTGATTCTTCTGCTGCCTCATCCTCAGGCACTTCACTTTCTCTAGTCTCCTGTTCCACAACTCTGCCTTCGTCTTCCTCTGCTTCTTCTTCTTGAGCTGAAAACAGATTGATTATTGCATATCAGCAAAGCGACAGAAAATAAAAAAGAAACATATTTCAGTACTTACATTCGTAATCATCTACCTGACCAAGAAACTCCCGTCAGGGCAACTCTCGTCTTTCACTTTACAGCTTAAGTATTATCATTATATTTTAATGAACTAAACAATCAGAGACAGTTACAAGACATATTCCTTTTTAATTCTGAATGATGCAATCACCAAACTATGATGGTCAGGCAGAAAGGAGTATCATCTACATCCTTCATACAACACAATGTACAACATACACACAAGAAAATTACACAATATTGCTGAACACATTATTCTGAAAACTGTCCCTGTCCTTCTGAACAGTTTTCCTGTGTTGACTTTTCCTTCTTTACATACGTCTCTTGCCATAGTCCATACGAATTTTATGATCACTTCTGTGACGCAACACTGATGTGGGGTCGGGTATTCCCATAAAGCAGTGATCCATAGATTTAGTTCCGAGAGTAACCATTTTTACAGTTCCTTAAATCCACAACTCTGTGCATAAGAAAATAATAATTCTTAAAAAGCTTTCAGAGTATGATAAATTAGACAGCACAGATGAGCATATATTAAAAAACATAAGGTTTATGTTATTTAGCCAGATGCTATATTTACATTCTGCTTCTTCACAACTTACACACAACAATCCTTAATGAAGAGCTTGTGATTGTTTTGTGTCCACCACTTTTTTTAATCCTTGGAGCTGTTCAAGCAAGAAAACATTGATGAACATGTGTCCACCACTTTTTTTAATCCTTGGAGCTGTTCAAGCAAGAAAACATTGATGAACACTGCCAATAATGCTTCTACGTCTGTATTCAGTGTTAATTTGAAGCAAACCTCGAAGAGTAAATTCATTCTCATATTTTATAAGGAAGGATTGAAAATTCTTCAAAACAATGTGCTGGATAATCCATGGACCTCCAATGCCCCCCCCCCCTTTTTTTTTGGGGGGGGGGGGGGGGGGTCAAATTTTATGCCAATGCAGCGCTATTCATCATTAGATAAAATGCTCATGAAATTTCTGTCACATCAATCTCAAATATCAAGGGCAATCTGACAAAGCAAGGGTTTATGTCACATATCCAGTAACAGTGCAGTAAAGCATGCCCTTGAACGCGCAATAAAGGCCCAGATGGGGAGTAGAAGTATAGCTCTACTCTTTCTTTAACCTTGGCACTAGATGGGTGTGGGTTGGTAGACTGTATCGCGTTACGGGGCTACCACCCTGTCCCACCTAGGCCGTAAGCTAGCAGGCCCTTTGTGCACCGCCTTTAGTTCCACCCGTCGACCCCAGAGGCGCTCCATGTCAAGCGACATGAGAGCCTTCTGGTAACGAGGAACGGAAATGGGCGAGAAATGGCCGACAAATTTGGCCGGGAAACCCCACTTCCACATAATTTCAAGGGGTCTTTAACATGCCGCAAATCTGCGACATGGGACAGACGGCTTTACTTCCCCTCCGAAGGAAGGTGCGCTGAGGATTTTTTCGCCCGAAAAATCTGACGGCTTTGGCCAGATTTGAACCCGCGATGTTGGGTACCAGAGGTCAGCACGCTAACCACTAGACCACCGAAGCCGCTGGGTGTGGGTTGTCAACGCCATGCCCAGCTGCTCTAGCCCCAGGAAAGACCTGGTACCCATTGTGTGGGAGGCTGGGTGGGCCCCAGGGGTGGTCTGGATGGGTCCAGAAAATCTGGCGCCCACTGGGGTTCAATCCCCAGACCATCCAGCCAGTAGTAAGTTGTGATTATGCTATCCCGCCCCACCACATATCCACTAAATACCTCGAAGCCCTCCTTTAAGCTAAACAAATGCATGTTCACTTCTAGGTTTGTTTACATTCAAACCCATACCACCTTCATTCTCTTCAAATCAGCACAAATTGGAAATGTGTATCTTCTTTTCACTCAGCACTGAGACGGTCATAAATTCAGTTCCATAGGAAGAGATTTAACTGTGTTAAATCTATATATATTGCCCAAAATGCAATGCTAAACATTTTTTTCTTGGCCAGTAACACAGTTACGAATGTCAGACATCAGATGATACAAATTAAAAGTTCCTGGAGATCACTTTCAAAACAGGAAAAGCAGTGCACCATGATTTGCCTTACTCTGGCCATACTGTCACAGCTGTTAACTCTGAGACACTGCTATATGCTAATGCCATCATTCACTGAGATACATACATCACAATCTGATAACTGGCAATCAGTCTTTCAGTCAGCACAGGAAGTGTTGGCTACATCGTCCATGATCTTGGATATTTGAATATTCACATTTGTGCATGAGACACTTTTCCTCGCAGCTTCATGGATGAACACAAAACCATCTTCCTCTGAGAGTGGTTTTCACTTTCAGCAAGAGAAAAGAATTTGTCTGGCATGAGGTCAGGTGAATCAAGTAGGTGGTTGATCATCATACCGTAATTCACCCTCAGGAGGTGCTTCAACTTCAGGGCAGAATGACAGGGTTATCAAGATACAGTATCAGTGACTGCTGGTCTGTTGCTGTTTTTAAACAATGTATCAAAATATACATAAACAAATAAGCATACAACAGGTGAGGTACTGAATCCAGCCCAAGCATTGCCAGCAACTGGGAACAGATGGCAGAAAATGTTACCATCAATGCTGAAGGCTGTAAAAATATATACCACTTCCTCCAAAACCTATCCCTTCATTAGTTGCTGTGATGTGTAACTGCATCACCTCACCCACAGGCACATCCTGATCTTGTAAATGTATCTTCATATTCCTACACTGTGTGCACAGCACTGAATATTCCAGAACCCTATGAGACTCAAATCATCTGCAGTCTGTTCCTTGGCCCCGAGACACTTATCGTAGCTACTAGACTACATCGTGGTTGCAGGAAGACATTTTGGATGTTCCTCATACAGTAACAAGGCACCAAAAATGAAAGGAAGGGTACATTCCTTTAGCCACACTCATGGGCAATGCCACAAGAAGGCATGTCTTAGTGCAGTTGCTTTGATATCCACACATGGACACATAATTTACACTATCTGTTTCAGTGTTGCCAGCTAATGCTAAACATAAATGCAACTCCACAGCCATAACCTGCAATGCAAGTGAAATGCTAGAAAACCAAAAACAAACCCAACCCCTAATCAAATCCTTTAATGCAACAATGTGAAGGTGGGACACTGAACACGCATCCTTATTGCAACAACAAGAAATGTAATGCAGACCCCTGTGACCATCATCCAACATGCAAGGAAAAATAAACATTGGCGAGTACACAACTAGTACTGCTGCTGCAACACCACAAATATCTAAAGAACTCTTCTTATGGACGGAGACAGTAGGTTTTCTTTTGTATGTCAGGAATTTATGCCAACAGCAGCAGAATAACAAATTCTCCAAACTCTCCAAACTGAACACCATTCCATTTAATTTGATGCAGGCAGACTGCATAACACAAAGGCAGGGAAAACTTTGGATGTATTTTGATTTCAGGCCAAATTTCACAAAACCACACAAGCAAATTCGATATAAGGCTTGAATTTAAGTACTGTATTCTAAATCAGTTTACATTCTAGGAATTTCATCAAACAAGAATGTTTGCGTTAACCACGTGTCAAACATCCGACTGCCCCTTCTGTAAATGGACTGAAACGGTACAATCGACTGTAGCAACGACAAACAGAAATACACTGAAATAAGCCAACGTAGCCCAAAACAAAATCACGCAACGGAAGACAAGGTTACTTAACCCAAACCCACCTACCTAAGCTAGGCTACCTGCCCCCAAAATCAACCTAAACATATCCTATACAAAAATATCTAACGTAACGTGATGTTATGGAAAAATGGCTACCTTAATTACGACGGCAATTACTAACGCGTGGTAAGCGAAAATTCCAGTTTGGTGTTCACGTCACCACTTCACACAACTTATTGCCTTCAGCGGACGATTTCGGGCCCGGTTTGTAGCTACTTTACACTACGAATCCGAACTTTTACGACACAATACACGAATTGCCGGAAGACAATTCCGTAAGCAGGAAACGCTTAGTCCCGGTTGGCAATCCTGCCTTCTTGCCGCAAAGTGAGTAAAACTACCGCCACAGATTAACTGAATCGCTACACCAAAACGAATGCACTATTACTATCCTGAGTTCAGCATTACTAACCTGCCTCCCTTTCCAGGGCTTCCTTTAGCCTGTCAACTAGAACGGCTTTGTTTCCCTTCGTATCCAACCCACGAGATGATAATTCGGCACGAAGTTCCACAACCTTCAGTTTTGATGGATCCATGCTAGAGCTCATTTCTGCCAGCTCTTTAATATAATATTACGGACTTGCCAATAACGCAAGATACTACAAATCATACAACTTCACGCTATTATTTTCCACTTCGCGTCTGCATTGAAAATGGCGTGCTCGTTACCATACGTTTCATTTACTTTATACGGTAACTTGTGATTGGAGCAGGGGGCGAGTATAATTAAAGACGCCAAACATTTGACCAATGAGAGAATCATTTACAAAACAGCCTCGATATACACCGCTACTTCCATTGGGTAATGATGAGCGCGTTCCGCTACAAATAGTCCTTACACACTTTTCGTTACCATAGCAATGGACTTGTTTACAAATGGACGAAGAAGGTATATTCCATTAATTTTAGCTACTTTATTTTTACTGTATATTTGCTAGCTGTATATGCTCCGGGGCGTCTGTGGTTAAATATATTTGTTACATGCAAAATTAGCTTACGCGATTTAAGTTTTCAGGCTTTCACAGCGGTTGTCCTGGGTTTCTGCAAAGTTGTTAAATGTATTCTAGTTTCACTGTGTTGTAGTAATGATAAATTTTCTGGGCATTTCCCCGGCGTCTGAGTATTAAAAGTGGAACCGACAGTGTTCCGAAACGTCGGCTTTTAATACTCAGATGCCGGGGAAATACCCAGAAGACAATTTATCATTGTTAAATGTACTGTCCTTTCAGAAGATCGTGCTGCCCGTATCTACAGATGAAGACAGCGGATTCCTCTAAAGTGTTAATAACCACCCACCGGCCTACATGGTGTTATAAATATACGTTTTAAACACCAACAATGATGACCATTAACTCACTGGTCCTCATTTCATGTTACGTGTATTAAATATAAACCAGCCACATCCCTTCTAAAGCAATAAAATGGGATTCACATTTCACACATCCAAAAGCACTGGCGTCTGAACACAACACATAGGTACTATAACTGAACTGACATAAAATTAACTTCCACGTTATATGTAATTTACCCTGAATCTTGTTTGCATTTTACAGAGCCTTTAACTGTATTGGACAAAAAAATTATTGAAGCTTTCATGGTATTTGATCATACAAGCAGTAACACGGTTGATGTTCGAGAAGTTGGTACAATTATACGCTCCCTTGGTAAGTTCATTCTTTTAGTTGAAAACATTATAGATGTAATGTAAGACAAAAAGTGATATCTTCAGATATACCAAATACCTCCATAGGATTGGTTCAGGTAGCCAGCTACTGGACCCTCACCATGGAAGCAAAGAATAGATTCCAGACCAGTCCATGTAGAGGTGGACGAAGTGGTACTGGAACAAGTTTTTCTTTAAGTACTTAGTTTTCCCACAAAACTCATTCCAGCGATGCTCCATACTCATCCTTTCATCTGTCACTAATGTTATATGAACTTCATAAACCACAATATTGTTATGTAACACACTTAAGCTGTAGGAATGAATTCTTGATAACAAATTATTTATGTTATTTGTCTGTAACAGTGTTCACTGATCCTTGCAGCAACAACCAACTAAGTGCAAAATTTATTATTATTTTTCCACATTTGTGTCACTACCATGGCATGGTACATTCCCATGTTGCATATGGAATAAACTCCAAATACAGAACTGCAAATATTATAAAATGAACTATCAAGGGTAACAGCAAGGTACGGTCCTTCATCTTCAAGATTCCACACAGGACTGTATGACCCATCACTACCATCAATAATCACAAAAAATGCTGTCAACACAACTATTTATTACATAGTATAAAGCTACGTTTTTCAGTTTAATGAGACCATTATCAGGGTAGGTATAAAAAATTATACAAGCAAGAAATTAGATGTAAAACTATATATAATTCATGCGAGATTATTAATGGCTACATTAACACAATGGAATATGGAAAACTGTCCCAGTATTTAAATGTCCTTCACAGCCAAATGGGAAAACTGTCCCACAACACCATGTACTTTTTAAATTTTCTGCATTTATAATTACACATCTCTTTTTTAACAAATTTGTCTTAAAGGCTTGTATAGGCAAAAAAGATTGAGTGAAATTTAATTCTAGTCAAAATTATCACCAATGATGTGTAATTTTAATAACAGCCTTTTAATTTTTCCAGGAATCATGAATTATTTACAGATTTCTGCAGGCAGTGTTTCTTATTTTTTCCCTCATTCTGGTGAAATGGAGCAGATACACACACATAAAGGCCCTTCCAACAAGTCACTGTTCCTTCATAAAGCCTCTTCTGGAAAATCCTTAAACCCCATTATTTCATCATGAAGATGCTTCTGAAAAATATCAGTTCTGTAATTGCAATGGTAATATTTAACAGTTGTGTACTCTGGTCTTCCATTTTAGTGTCAGTTGGTTCTCAGAAATAGTTTGGTGTAATACCTCAAAACATGGGGTAGCACACAGCCCTATGTTGCATTCTCAACACCTGTATTTTGTTCTTGTTTCTTTGTTTTTAGTGGAACACACATGGCACCAAATTCTCTTACACTGCATCAGCCAGTGTCTGTTGTGTCTTTAGTCAAGTCTTTGTATATGGCTTGTGGATGGGGCTTGTCTTTTTCATCCTGCGGGCTGAGGTTGAAGCACCCTTCCTGCCTCTTGTATTACGTCCCTCTCCAGTGTCAGTCTGAATTGTCAGTGTGATAATTTTGAACCACAAGAGGGAAGAATGGTAAGGTCCACAAGATGGAAGAATAGCTTCTTTGTCCACATACCTCACATGTCTATTAAAGGCCTGTATTATGGCCAGTTTCATAGCTTTTCCATGCTGATCACAGAAATTACACTCCAATGGTGAAGAATGCATGCTTGTCAGTATGTGCACATTTCGTTTGTCTTTCCATGCTATGGTTGTCTTTAGATCACCCCTCTTGATTGCCATTTTATATCCAAAATTCTATGGCATCCCTTTTCTATTTGGTCTAACAGTTGCAAAGCAGTTGTCTAAGGATGTAAATCATCAAATAACGCTGGAGATGAAATGAAATTGTCCATATACCAATTGTGTCCCACATGTTCAATCCTTGCTGCAAGTCCTGTCACAGTTCCATGTGTAGCTGTGAAGGAAGAAATCACATGTTTCCTGTCATTGCCTAAATACATGGTCATATTATGTGCACATCCCTTAGAATCACACAGCCTGTAGAGCTTTATCCCAAACTGTTTGTGTTTCTTTGGTATATACTGTCTGAAGTTGACTCTACCTTTGAAGAGCACAATAATTTCATAGACTGCTAAATTTTCGGTCGGCACGTAATATTTAACGTATGAATTATTGAGCTTGTCAAATACAGCTCTCAATTTCCACAGTTGGTCATAATTTTCATTTGTCTTGGCAGGTTCATTTTTAATGTCACTAAAATATAGAAATCTAAGTATATGAGAGAATTTGTCCCGTTTCATAGTTTTTCCATAAAAGGCCACGAAGTACTGTTCCAGTGTCGACCAGTAATCTTTCAGCACATCTATCTGATAATGCCCCATCTGCACAACAATTGCAAATAACAAACACATTTCTGAACTATCATGTCAGGCAGTGGGCACTGTCCTTCATCCAGTGTGTCCAAGTACTGGTGATAATTATCTATTTGTCTCTTCCACCTTTCAAAAAAGAAGGGGATAAAAATGCCCAGTGGCAAAGTCTTTATTGATGTGGGGTGTCTTTGTTGTAACCCACTGTGACCTCCTGTAAACTTGTGGACCACAGGTACAGTAGGACAGTTTCTAATGTCAATCCACTGTGTGAATTTTGTGTCAGTACTGTCAACTGTGTCACTGTCAATTTAAGCAGAAATATCTTCATTTGCTGATGAATGCGCATCAGAGGCCGATTCTAAAATATTTTTTGTGATGTCTTGGTTTGTAAGGTTTCTTCTTGTAGCCATAATGCTAAACACACTTCGACCCAACTTGGCACACACCAAATCCAACACCTGCTGACACAGTGATTCAAGTGCCAGCAGTGCCTGCCCTGTTGCAAGTTATTGCTCTGAAAGGGATGGACTGAAGTGTTCATTTGAAATTGGATATTAGTATGAATGTACAGTTCAAAAAAGTCACAGAAAAATCTTCACAGCAGAATAAAGGGGATTTGCCTCTGGTCCCATATTACATTAAATAGAGAAATAAATGTCAATATGCATTCCTTTTCTCCCCCACTGATCGCATATGAACTCATTCGCCACAACACCCAGATAAGCCAGCTCTACCACCACACACAAACACATTATGAGAGTGAAACATAAATGAAGTCTGAGGATAAACATGACATGTACAGCTAGCTCCAAATTTTATAGCACAGAGTCTCCACTCACAACAGGAGCTACGTGAAAAGAATAAATCTACAAAATGAAACAAAGACTGAAAAATAAATAAAATAAAAATGACTTTCAACTAAGCTTTGTAAAAATAGGTGGATTTTCTTCAAACTTGCAGAACGGGTAGATGGATTCATTCTTAAATGTGTACTTTTTATTTCAAGTTTGCATCTTTAAAATGTATGAAATACAGCAGATAATATCAGCAAGTGCAAAAATGGGCATTTAAAGGGAAAAGTACCCTGGCCGTCAGCGGCTACTTTGGGATTTAAATCTCATACGTTCAAGGTTAAGTTAACCCTTTAAATGCCGAGTTAAATCCAATCTGCCATTTGCTGGCATTATTGGGAGCTCACCCTATATTCCACTTTAGCAGGATAAGGGTTAAACCCACTCCTACATATAATTTACAAATACGACCAGCACACCGCAAGACATTGCACTTTCTGCTTACAAAATAAATATATGTGTTAACATGCTTCAGGAAAGTTGTGATGAAAATGGTAATTATATGGTTCTCTTTGGATAGTGGAATAAATATCAGATTTGTCAAAATGGTCTTTGGTGAGACTCCAAATACCATTACAGGAAGCAGAAGCTGCTGTATATAATACTTCAGCTGGTGAAAACCAATACAGCAAAGACTATCTCCACAAGGAGCTAAGAGTGTTTACATAATGAAGGGAACTTTTAAATTGGTGGAGTAATATTCGTAATATTAACATGGATCCTAAATAGGATGTGTAGGTATGGGTTGGATTTAATGGGTTCACAGCAGGGCTTAATAAAGCGAACAATAACGAACCTTTGGATTCCACAAAATAGAAGAAATTTCTTAACAACCAAAGAGAGTATTAGCTTCCAAAGGACTCCATTCCACGCAGTTAGTAGCTTAACTTGCTCCCTAGTTTTACATGCCTTATGTCAGGGCAGGCCACATGCTGCCCTCGAGGAAAGTATTCGCAGCCCTCGGTCACCTGAACAGTTTAATTAATTTGATTTAACAAACATAATATGTCTACAGAACATATGGTAAACTTATTAGCAGAGAAATGTTTACCAACTGTAACTCATCACTTTGAAGACAGCACACAGTAAAGCAATCATCTGTGTTTTACTGAGTTTAGTACAAACTACTACCATATCATTCAATTGTACATTTGGAGTAACTTATTGTTTGTAAATATCGGCCTTTCAGTTAATTCAGCCCCCCTCCCCCAACCCTCTTCTATGTACATATACACACGCGTGACCCCTAAGTGAGTCCATAACAAATTATGTAGCCTTCTTGTGGGTTGAAGTTGGCCAGCCATGCCTCATGTAACGCTGTATCTTTACTTATTTATTCTTATCATCAGTATCAACAAAACATATTCTTAATTAGTAAAATAAGTAAATACACTGTGTAAACAGAAGTCCCAATTCTAGAATGGATCTTAAACAAGAGGATATGTTTGTGTGGATTAGACTCTTCTCGTTCAAGACTGGGCCAGTGGTGGGATCTAGTAACCAAGGTAATAAACCTGATTTAAAATTTTGTGACTGAACGTGAAATTGAACCAAACTTGTTTAAGGGCCAAGAACAGTCTGAATTTAGAAGTGTTTGATTTCCTTATTATATGCACCTTACTCTTTCCTGTAAAGCATATCTTCAAACTTGCAAATCAGAAGGTGTCAAAGTGTTACTGATTTCAGTGAAACTGAAGTTTGAATTTCTACGGTGGAATACCATACAGAAAATGGTGCTTGCCTGTAGTACATGATTTCTTTAGACTAAATTAAATGCAAAAGGATTCAAGCATAAGATTTTTTCTGAGGGCTTCAATGTTTCTTTTTATATTGACAGGTGTTTTTATCACCACATTCAACTCTTAACAGTGTCTGCTAATCCTTATTCACCCTATTTTCAATTGCCTTCCTCATATGAAGATCATCTCCTCCATCCAAAACATAAGAACACATTTTGCTATGGTGAGAAATATTTAAGTACTACTGTAAGTTAACTGCATCTGCTGTAGGGTGCTGTCCAAGTGAGGCTGAAATTCAAGAGATCCTTGTTGCAGCAGAGGATGAGGAAACATCTGGAAGTGTCAAATTAGACCGATTTTTGTCCACTGTATCACATATAATTCAAGAGAAGAGGTCTGTATCCAAGTTAATGCCTGTTAAACCCCTACCACTCGGGGGACTCAACCCATTTAAATTCCCTGAAGATAGAAGAACACATGACATACCATATAAACAAGTTTTGGAAGTCATGGTCAATTTTGTTTGAAATAAAAAATAACAGTAGATGGTGATAATTCTTCCAGCACGAGGGATTTGCTCATCTCACACATGTATATGACTTGGCATCACTGTCGCCCACTACCACCCAATGGGAAGATGGTTAAATATATAAAAGTGGTTGTTTGGTGATCAAGCTGAATACATAACATGCTTGACTCACAAATCATCACTTTTAAACACATTACTGTCTTCACCTTGAAGCTTTTTTTGCTCAAAACTGAAGTCTTCAGTTGGGGAGATGCACATCTGCATTGCTCCACACTTTATTTCTAAGTTAGAGAAGTTCATAGCTGAATTCAGTGAAGTCACTGTACTTACAAGACAACTGAAGAATGAACTGAAATTTAAGAATTAGTGTCAATACATATAATTCATCATCAGCCAGTGTTCTGTCACAAATTTAGCAAAATAATTTGTGTGTTTGCGTGTGTGTGAACTTGAGCCTAACAAACTAGAAAATTAAAAAATATTCTGAGCCATTTCATCAAAGTTACTGCACTAAAGCAACCCATCTTATATCCACATGCTGTCCTTTACATATCACTACCACTATTGATCAATACCTGTATCTCCTCAAGACTTCATGACCCCACTAACCCTAGCCACAACCTAGTCAAGCCATAGGAAATCCATTCTCTTTTCTTTTACTGCAATGATAATGATGCTAAGCCCTGAAAGATGGTTGTGCTTGCAAGTAGGAACTGTAATTGTAAGAAGTTAATTCAATCAGCAGAAATCTGGTTACAGTAGACTGCTAAAAAAATACTTGCAAAATTCTGACAAGCACTTAAATTTTACAGACTGCAACCTGCATCACCAGAAAAGCTCCTGAAAGCTTTCTTAACACTTGATCGTGACAGAAAGGGATATCTGACCAAGGAGTTTCTCGGTAAAATTATGATGGAGGAAGGTGAGCCATTTACTCAGGAAGAACTGGATGAAATGATGGCTGCTGCTATAGATGGGGAAACAGGAAACATTCTGTACGAGTACTACATCAATCAGCTCATGGTAAGAAGTATGCTCTAAAAGGTAAAAAAAGGCAAAGTTGCCCCTGTCCATGCCATGAAAGAATATATGGAGTATACAGGTATAGCTCCACTCACTCTTATTCTAGGCACTGGGTGGCAGTAAGTTGTCACCTTCACGACCCCGGCCACTCCACATCCTGGGTAAGGACCCCAAACACCCACTGAATAGGAGGCTCAGCAGGCCCCACACCTTGTGTGGGTGTTTCAGGAAAGAGTAAAATGTCTTGCCAAAGCTTGGCATTGAGCCCTGTATCATGGAACCCACAGCCCAGTCGCTATACTGGCTATGTTGTCCTGACTAATCTGTGTGGTGTGGTCTGAACAATATACTTCTCCTTTGTAACTGTTCTACGACAGATTTAGTCTAATTTGTTACTACCAACAGAAAGTGAAAAGTAATATAATGAATGACCATTTAGTAAATATTGCAGTGAAATGAACAAACTGCTCCAGTTTTTCCATAAGCCTTGCACTCAAGTGCCACAGCTGTAATATGGACTCGGTCATCAGTATAAATTCTAGTATTTGAGAGAACAAAACTACCTTCAATACAGAAAACAGGCAAACCAATCTCTGAAATCTATACCTGACTTACAGCTTGCTGATTGTTGCTGAGAATAATATGTCATGAAACAAAAATGAACTGTTGGTAAAGATTAAGTCTTCTGAGGTACAATGCCACATACCTTGGTAGGCATACATGTGTTTCTGAGGAGCCTGCAGTTGGAGACACGAAATTCCTCTAAAATGTTTGTGGCTGTCTACCACACTATGTAGAATTATATTCTGGAAAACTGTAACCTTAATACTCACCACCTTGAAAACCTCAAATCTCAACTGACTGCTGGCTAGCAGATTCTTTGCTCATTATCTTCCCCAGGTTCAGAAACTGTTAAGAAAGAGCAGATGATGAAACATGACCAAATTCATATTTTTAAGCTGCCAACAGTTAAAAAGACCAGTTATCTCAAACTGTATGTTTTGCATGCACAAGTGTGTGTATGTGTGAAAAGTTTGTTCCACCATAAACAGGCCCATTTTTATCTCTGATTATGCATCCGTTTGTGAGTGAACACAAACCGATTCACAAAAACATTATGGCCTGTCAAACATAAAAACTTTTGCCCAAGTTTGGGCCATCATACACATTATCATGTTTGTGTATGTTTGTCATAATGATTTATCACCAGAATTTTGTTTTGATGTCTACTGCCTTGATAAAAATTTGTGTTTTCTGGAGACCAGTCTTGTTTCTGTGTTCAGTCAAAATAAAAGGGCATCTTCCCATTTGCTCATTAGATAAAGCTGTTACTTACATGGACGTGAAACAAACTTACCACCATTATCTCCAGACAGATGCAGAACAACTAAACATACTTAAAGAAGGCCACAAGGTGAATTTGAATGACAGCACTATGCTACAGAGAATACACAAAGAATTAGCTCACACTATCTTTTCGGATGTATGCATAATACAAGGTCGGCATCTGTTATCAAGCAAAAGTTTATGTAAAGTGTAATCCCAAGTCATGGATATTTCTCTGTTATCAGAAAACAGTTTTCTGTTTTCCTAGTACACTTTTCTTGACCTTGTTTGCTAGCCAATATCTTTCTGTCTGGTCTTTCGCACTGTCATACTTTCTTGTGACATAAACTATGGCTGGTATTGCTACTTTCTTCTACCAGGGCTTGCATGCCTTCCCCTTCTGATCATTTTATCCAACAGGTCTCATGCTCTTTCTATCTGAATATATATACACAAGCATCCTTTAACCTTTAAAGTACTGACTTTTAAATGCCAGTAGTCCCCTGCTGGCTGGACTTTTTTGGGCATTTAAATCTTGAAATTGCAGGCCTTCACAAAAAGAGATATATTTTCTGCTCTATATAACATAAAATTGTGAAATAAAAACTGTTTGAAAGAGAATCAAATTCTACATTAATAGACAAGGTGTGGAATTTTAGCAATAAATCGTGCTCACGAAACTTTATGATAGATTTCAAATTTGTTTTGCACGACATATTTATTGACCCTTCTGTGAACTTTTTATGTACTTACCCCTTGCTTTACACCGCTGGCTTGTGTGATGTTACATACATAGGAGTATACACTTGTTTACATGGCATATGTTTTCTGTCCCCGCTGTACGATATAATTTGCCTCGTGTTGCTACAGTCAATGCTTCTCTTTGTGTCTAGTGACTCAAGTTCACACGCGTAAGCCACTTCTCGAAGCAGTTCACTACGCACAGACCAACATCACACTTCTTGCAGAAATACAGCGTGCTCCGTGTTTGCTTGTGCAGCGAACACATGCGACACCACCGTTGCTTTCCTTTGGAAGGCCAATGCTGCGAATGTTTTACTTCCAGTCAACTGAGCTGGGACGCAGTTGGACTTGGTCTGCCCCTTGAAATGCCACTAGCTGTCACGTTTTCCTCTTGCGAATGGACAATCAATTCGCAAACGAGAAGCTCGCAGAAATATTTGTGCATCATTTTCCCGCCACACGATTTGTGGATAAGAAATGCGTTTAGAATGGTCATGTCTGTTAGGTGGAAAAAAAGTTTTTTGGTCCACTTCCATGTCCTGCGGGCAATTCCATAGCTGTTGACCATTCTGTCTGCCTTGTCCACAAACCCCATGCATGCATTGTAGTCTTCTACAACACGAGCTTTGATAGCCTGGCCAGATTCGTCGGTGAAATTTCCTTCAACAGGGGGAGTGTGCATGTTTGTGAGAATGTATACATCCCGCTTGTCCTTCCAGCGAACGGCCCTTAGTGTTCCCATGACTCATGTCGCTATGTCCCCCCTTTTCATTTTTAGAGATTTTGGTCCTATATCTCTTGGCATTCCACGCCTGTCATGGCGAACTGTGCCACACGCATTGATTTTTCGTTGGAAC
>Ga0268261_10001541_pt1 | contig 15964 bp, 15 predicted proteins | sample TergutNc150P1_FD_190353 | JGI IMG/M metagenome (GOLD analysis project Ga0268261, IMG submission 190353) | Nasutitermes corniger P1 segment gut microbial community from laboratory colony in Florida, USA - Nc150 P1 (SPAdes) (version 2) | ecosystem: Host-associated > Arthropoda: Insects >... | reverse complement strand
TTGTGAGTGTCGTGTGTTGTCAGGTAGAGGTCTCTGCGACGAGCTGATCACTCGTCCAGAGGAGTCCTACCGACTGTGCTGCGTCGTTGTGCGTGATCTAGAAACATCAAGAATGGGTGCTCCATATATATATGACATTAGTCGCCTAAGGGTTAATACAATCCAATCGCATAGGTAGAATGCAGCTGCATTCTGCCTGGCTAAATACTGATGCAACTTGGTGTGTGAAAAATGTCAACTGGTTCAAAATTTGGAGACAAAGACAGAGACAGACAATATCATATCATATCATATCATTTATTATCCTTCTGTAGATCTGTACAGGATTACAAAATCCATGGATATGGAAATGGTCACATTTTTAGGACTCAAGAGGTGAGACCAACACAAAGTGTACAACAGTCACATGGTTCAGTACAGTTTTTTGAAGTTGCAGTACAATACAAATTATTTAGTGCAATAAAATATAATAAAATAGAATAAAGTCTTGGTGATAAATTATTATAATAGGATAAAGTAGTGGCATTATGTATGAGGCCATGTTTACAGAGGGTTGGTGGAAGTTAACTTGTTGTCTGGTGTCTATGTGGTGTATCTCAGAATTTACCAGGAATTGATTCTTACTTCTTATCATAAACAAAGGAAGGGAAAGAATGTATTGAGATGGAAGAGTTAAGATTTCCAAGTTAAAGAACAACTTTCTACAAGAATCTTTACTTCTACAGCCCATCATGATTCTAATAATCTTCTTTTGTAACCTGAAAATCTTTATGCCATCTGGGGAGTTCCCCCAGAATATGACGATCTCATAAGCATACTTTTACTTTAACATTAGCTAATGAACTAGTAAGTTGTGAACAATAAGTTCCTGCCTGTTTGCTTTTTTCCAGCAGTCAACGTATGCTGAGAAAGTGAGCTTGGAGCTGGAGCAACTCACTAAAGATCCAGCCCAGATTAATGCAGAAGTTTTCATAAATGCCAGCATTCAGATAAAGAGGATACTGAATTATGCTTTGAACAATAGGAAGGTAAAATATGTGTTAACATATTAAATGCCCAAAAATAAATCCTTACACAGGCTTGAGTGTGGAGTATCACAAGTGAAATACAAAGTGTTGTATTTTAAATGCTAGCTGAATAGGTAGAATGAGGAAGTAAGAGACCATCCTTGTGAATTGTTCATGATTGAAATCTGAACATATTACTTATTCTTTTCCACCTTTGAGTTATAAAACTTATTAATTTTGGGTGAACAAGCTGAAATTATTTTAAAACATTTTTAACATTGTAACACTTATACACAATGTCATAAGATCTAATATAATAACTGTAAGTAATTCCTTAATAGTACATATTTTTTAAACAGTTCTTACTATATTTTAATGATAACTGAAGTTTATAAATTGTTAGAATTAATGGAAGCAATCTTTTAGTTTCAGTTTATGTAATGGTGGAGCATTACTGATGATGACTTAAAATAAGCTGAAACATATTATATGATAAAAATGGTTTTTATTTTGTGTCTTTTATTTATGGATATTACAGATGATTAAGTTGATATTAAAGGATGAAATTTGAGTAGTGGGTAAACTGTATCAGTATTCTCTTGCAGTTGATATGATTTGGCACTAAATATTAACATGCCCATATTATCACTATAGCATTTTACCTGAAGTTTCCATGTCCAGTTCCATAAGTTTCCAGCATATGGGAATGAACCTTGAACTGTATTTTTTGACTTCAAGAACAATGGACTCTACAAACTGACTTAGATACTTCTGATTTCAAGACTGTGTGTGAATATAGCAATGTCAGAACTGTTTAGGCTGCTACATATTCTCTCTCTCTCTCTCTCTCTCTCTCTCTCAAGAACAGAACAAATATTACTTTTGTTCTCATGTGGTCTGACATCAGTAACATTGTGTTGTTAATAAGTCTCCCTGTGTTGCTACGCGCATCTACCTTGTCCATAGTTGCGTGATTTCAGGCTTCAACCGCAAAGTAGCTGATAACTGCGCTGTTTTGGGTTATTATGCAGTGAGGGTGCAGTTATTGTCTGTAGTTGATTTCTCTCAGATGATACATTCTACAATAAGAAGAGTTATTAGTAGAAGTATTCAAAGCTTGTAAACCACTGAGCACCTGTACTGAACCGAAGTTTGTTGAAAACTTCAAGGCAACTTCTTTACCTCCTCAAGTAATGCCATCTATTTTTACAATGTAGATGTGTTCTATTATAGTGTGGTATGCTTTCTTCAAAGTATAACACAGAAAGTTGAATTCAAAAGGATATTATGTTATTTAAGAACGTATTTAAAATCTAGATAGATGTATGACCGTTAAATTTGTGCTATTTCTACAGGCGTGATTGAGAATTATGCCCTGTTGACACTTGGAAACTGTGTTGCTGGAGTTGTCAGATCAGTCTCATGTGTGAAATTCTTCGTCATTATGTCTAGAATTGTTATTTATCACAGAATCTGCTAACTGTAAATGTTTAGTGTCCAAAAAAAAAAAATTAAGTAAAATGTATGACACTTATACAAAACACATAGTACAGGTGACACAGATATCTTAGGGAAACGTCATCTAATATTTTCAGTATGCTGTTTATTGGAATCGAAACAGACATCAACATGAGGGGAAACATACAGATTAATTATATTAGATAAAAGTGGTCAAAAAATGTCTTAGAGTCCTCTCAACTGAATCAACCAACAAGATGCAGCAACTTCTCAAGTTTATTACTTGTCATTTAAATACAGCTCAACATGTTTTGGGCATCCTCATGCCCATAATCAGGAGCTACAACAACTGCAGTGCCAGCCTCTGGTTCACCGTCGGAGCTTGGTGATAGCAGTGCTGTTGGTCGTGGTAGGGCTGGCCCGACCACAACCAACAGCACTGCTATCACCAAGCTCTGACGGTAAACCAGAGGCTGGCACTGCAGTTGTTGTAGCTCCTGATGATGGGCATGAGAATGCCCAAAACATGTTGAGCTGTATTTAAACGACAAGTAATAAACTTGAGAAGTTGCTGCATCTTGTTGGTTGATTCAGTTGAGAGTATGATGATTCACGGACTTGCAAACTCTAAGTCTAAGAGTCCCTGTCACAAGAATACAGTGTAAGGTACTATATACCTTTTAAATGGAAATTTAGTGATTTTGGTATCTCTTCTGTGACTGTTTGGCCATGCTTGTAAAATATCTCCAGCTGAAAAACATCAGAGGTGCAGTTACAGCTCAAAGCAATGCCTTCCCTTTACAATTCTCCCAACACCAGACTTAACCACAACAAGGACCAGCAGTTGCTTATTGAAGTGTCCTTAGCTTTTAAACCCATCCTGATAGTTAAGAGTAATAATCTCCCAGAGCAGCCACACAGGTATCATTACGTTCACACTTATGCATCTCATAGTGCCAGAATTGAAATGAGTGAACTTATAATTTGAAATTGTGGTCTTGAGAGTTATAACACCATGTATTCTTATATGTGATGACTACTGTTGGAGAGTTTGCTGTCTCTGACTCCAGGGTATTATGATCCACAAGACCACAATCAAACGTTTCACTATGATAGAAACCTCAAATCTTACATATCCATATTATTTCCAGATAGCACAGAGTATGTTTTCTGTGTTAAGCAACCTGATGGCTGTTGATGATGCAGTACTTGAAGAAGCAGACAAATATGGAAGTATAACAAGGGATTTGATTCAGGTTATTGATTCATATGCATCTTCAGCCATACTACCTCCTAATGGGACAATTACAATAGATTCTGATAACTTGGCACTGGAAACAACAGAGGTCCATTCCACCACATTTGCAGGTTTTGAAAGTGGTTTCACATATCCACCACTACGAGTCAGGAACCTTGACTCAGGTGTTTTCAGTAACATTGGTGATGTGCTTCAGGTATGCTAATACTAAAACATAGCTTTATAAACTATTAAATGTTTTATGTACTCAGATATGCTAATCCTGAAATTTAGTTACAGCTCCATAAACTGTTGCATTGGTGATTTGACTTATGACTTATGTATTCTAATCCTAATACATGGTTACAGTTCCTTAAACTGTTAAATTTGTGATGTGACTCAGGCATGCTAATCCTAAAACATAGTTATAGCTGTACAAACTGTCATATATCCATATGGGTACTACTGCCACACTACCGATCTGCATTTTCTTACTGATTGTAACAAATTTTTATTAATTTCCATTATATAAATGTATGATGCTGTCATGTGGTATTTGAATGTTTCTTTGCCATAGGAAATCTTCATCACTGTACCAAGAGAGGCATTCAACAGAACCTTAAGGCAGTCACATAGTGTTAGAGTCCAGTTTGTGTCATACAAAAACAGCAAGTTCTTTCGACCAAACAACTTCTCTTCAAGTTCTCTCATGAGTTTGAGCACGAAACAACCAGTAATTTCAGCTGCCCTCTCCAACATGACCATCAGCAATTTGACAGAACTGCTAGTATATACTTACCGCAACACAAATGAGAATGAAAAGCAAATATGTGTTTATTGGAATACAGAAAGTAAGTTTCAATTTTACATACAAAACCAGCACATTATAAAGTAGCTCATTGTGTTGTAAATTACCCAATCTAGGTAAAACATGTCCAACTCTTCATGTATGTGTGCAGATGTAGGGACATTATCCTATCTGACAACGTTTGCTAGTCGCTTTCTGTCAACTCACACAACATATAAAACCAAGCTCACTCAACAGCTGAATCCTGTGTTGCATATTGCAGAGGTTGTTTTTTCCCTCACTATGAAAACTTCTCTCATTCAGCAGGATAGTGCAACAGCTCAGAATCCCATGCATTCTTTAGAGAGCATTTTTTATAACATAATAATAAACAGGGGACTGTGGACTTCAGGCTTACCAGATGTGAGCCTATGCAATTTTTTTGCTAATGAGGCAAGTTAAAGGATAATTTGTATAGTAATAATCCTTTAATTTAAGATACTGTAAGAGAGCATTCAGAACATAGTACTTAAATTTCACCAGCAGAACTGTGTATAACCGATAACACAACTACATCGTACCTACTGATATCATCTATGTGAAATTATTCAATGAAATTTTACTTGTTTGAGATGGTAGGAATTGTGACTGTTGGTACCCATTTAGGAAGTGAGGAATAAAACAGCGTTGCCAGTAAGCCAGATATTCTTACTTATGTGTATTTGTTGTGTCTTATATAGTAAAGTAATGAGCAAATTAATTTATTTCCCAATGTAATTCCTAGAGCGATTAAGACACTTGTCCCAACAATGACACCCGTTTGATTCCTGCTGAGAATAAATGAGGGCTGAGCTTTTATTAGGCTGCACAGTGTTGTGGAACATCATTACTTGTACACTATATGAGCCCATGGTCAAGGAACTGAAAAAGGAGACTGTTCTGTGTGTTGCAAGATGCCATCATGAGCAGCTTCCCAGCAGAGTGCTGGAAATGTCCTGTCCATACACATTTCAGTTTTCACCTTGCACCTAGAAATTTCCAGTTTTCTGCACCCATAAAGAAACACTTCAAAGGAAAATGCTTCTGACATGAAACTGGGGTAAAAGCTAAGGTTCACTATTGGTTGTAAATATTGAGCCCTTATTTATTGTGTGCTGGAATTGTACTCCCAAAAAAATGGGCCTATTATGAAACAAGGTACATATATATTTGTATTATTTAACCCTTTAAACACCAAGTTAAATCCCATCTGCCATTTTCTGGCATTATTAGGAGCTCACCCTATACTCCACATTAGCAGGATAAGGGTTAAGAGAGCAGGTGTTACAAACCTAAGTGTTCGCTGTCTTTCAGAGTAGGTAATATTTTAATGAATATCTAATGTTCCAGAGGGTTATGTGATGTCTATATTTATGATTAGGTTTACAGATTTTCTGAACTTTATTCATTGTCTGCTATCCTGGGCAGAACATGTTTCAAGTGCTAGATCTGTTTCCATCCTTTGTAGAAAAGTGGAGATGCAAGTTCTCAGATGGGCTTGTTAGAAAGAGCTAATACCAATCATTGCCTAGTAACCCTTTAAAGCATACTTTAAAGTTAGACACTTAAGAAGTTTCCATGAGAAGTACCATTTTTTTAATGCTCTTTGTTTTGAGGGTCACACAAAACACGGTAAAATATAGAGTTCTTTATTGTTACAGCTAGTGGGGTATTTTTAGTAACTACTGTGCTTAGAATGGTTGATTATAGTTATACACAGTCTGTACAAATCACAAGGAGACTTTAAATGATGGTAATATAATTATTATGCAAAATAAACATAAAGGACATAAGTAGTGCTCTTCTGGTCTGTCTGAGGTACAACTGTAGCACAACATAGTGTCATCCAGCTCGCACAAAATAATGGTAGCCTCTGCATATATTTGCACTGTCCACTGTCACAGAAGTAAAAGAAGAAGTGAAACACAACTGAGTTTCAAATCTGGCATATCTTGGTTGTTGCATGGCATCAGCTGGTTAAAATTTACTGGAATTTTGTGATGTCTTGCCAGTACCATCATCCCGCTTTCATAAACATGGCTGGTACAAATGGTTTGGATGAATATACAGGTTTAGGCATAGGAGGAGTTTAGTTGTTCAGAGGTGTGGATTGTGGAAACCTCTCTTCATCTCCCTTGCAGTAAGTAGACGGATGTATTTTGTAATTGTACTAGTCTGCTAACTTCCAGGAATTTCCCCCACTCTTACTTTCCCTGCCCCCACCTCCACCCCCTCACCCCAGTAACTTTTCTCATTCCAGTCACCTGGTTGGTATGCTCACATCTGTGAACAACTGGTATCTGCCATACCTTAACCTATGTACTTATCCAAATCATTTTATCTAACCATTCTTCTGATAAACAGATGATTGGACCAACAAGACATCCTGAAACTCTAGTGAATTTTAACCAGCTGACACTGCACAACAACCCAGAAGCTCAGGATTCTAGCATACATTGTGGCACAGTCCTGACATTTTGTGCAACTGAGTCCCATCTAACTTATCCAGTGTGCATTTTGTGCTGTTTACTTTTTAGGCCAGGAATGGCTGGATGATGGAATAACAACAAACCAGAGCATGGAGTGGATCCAGTGTGAGTCAACGCACATGACAGCATTCTCAGTGCTTCTTGATCCCAATACAGGCATACCAGTACCAGGTGTACACAAACAGGTCTTAAGTATCATCAGTTACTTTGGATCAGTGTGCAGTATTTTTGGTCTATTCCTGACGATTCTTACTTATTCAATGTTCAGGTGAGTCACTGTAAGATTGATTGTGCTCACTGTTGTTGATCTAATCATAACACTTTATATCTTATTTCATTAACAGACACTCCCTAAATTATGCAGTTTCAAGTTATGTGAGTTCAGACTTACATATAAAAAAAATGAACTGCTGGGCTATAACACAGGTGACAGGGCAGTCATGTTGCTGCCAGTCAGGTTCAGTTGTGTTCAGGTTTGAATTTCAAGTGCAGTTGACCAAATGTGTAAATTCTGTCTTGCACAGAATGTGATTTATTATGAACTTTGCAGACGATAACTGTTGGGTAAGTCTGGGAATGTCTGTGTTTTTGTAATATCATATAAACTTTAAGGACCAAACACCCAACATATTTTGACACATTTGTGCCATGAAGAAGTTCTGTTAAAGGCCAACATTATATTAGAAAATACACAGACATCTGAAAAGTAATGAGACATAATTCTTAAAATAAACTGGAAAAAGAATTTATTGTGAAAATTATTCAGAATGGTCCCCATCAGTCTCTATGCACTTGTTACATCTTTCTTTAATTGGTTAAGGCATTTTCAAATTCCTCCAAAGTACAATAAAATTGCTTCCCTTTCAGTTTATTTTTAAATTCAGAGAGACAAGAATGTCAACCAAAGCAAAATGGGAAGGGCTTGATCTCAGTTACACCATTTTTGCATAAGAAATATTCAAACATTTAACTTGGGCTGTGCAAGAGCATTCTGCTGCAGCAACAACTAGGTGTTTTCATGGAAATCTGAACCTACCTGTCACATTTTTTCAACAGTTGTTTGTCACTTCAGAATAAAACTGGGCATTGCTAGATCTTCCTTCTGGAACATTTTTTTTTAATTGTTACTTAAATGGACAGAAATTATTAACGCTGTTCTGAGTTTCAGTTTCTTTGAACCTTTTTATCCCCCCCCACAGACAGAGAGCATTGAATGCCATTGAGTGGTATTCAGAATAGCGCAACTTATTCTCAATAACTGTCAAACCTAAAAACAAGAATTTAATATCAGTCATTTCCAGAAGAGTTCAGTACACATCTATTCTCTGTTTTCTTCTAGTTCCCGTCAATGGTAATGGCACAAAACGAGCACACATTTTTATTGTAACTAAATTGTCTGTTCCAGTGACCCTTGTTGTATCTTTTCCAACATCATAATTATTTGCCAACATTTGAAAAGTCAAACAACGGTCTTCAGAAACCAAGTGACAGGCACAATTAACCATTTCTGGTGCTCTTTCAACAAGAATCATGCTTCTTCTTGGTTCAGTGTCAGAGTCTTGTGGAACTGCTTGAAGTCAAGAATACCAACAATAACATTATTATAAGCAGTTTTTTTTAACACATTCAGTGCCTCACTAGCACTTTGTCCAGTCTGCACACAAAATTTAGTAGTGTAACACTGCCCTGTTGTGACCAAGAACATTCACATGTCCTTTCAAGTCACGTAACTTTAAATGAATACAGCTATTTAAATGTTCTTGTTTGCATTTGAAGGATGGAAAATTAGTGTCTTGTATGAACATGTACATGCTTACTGGCTGTAGTCCTAGAATGTGACTAAAATCATTTCATTAATATTCCAACATATTGTGTGTTTATCCATAATTTATTCTTTTCCATGGGAATGAAATATTGTGACACATCTGTAATCTTTCTTTATATGCTATTGCATATTTTCTTGTTCTTTCAAAAGAGGGGATTTTTGTTTAATATTCTTCATACTTAATGCTGTATTTTTCTGTGAAATTTTAGGATTGGTACACTCAAAAATGATTACTGCTATGAGATTTGAAGTTCTCATGGCAATGAGTAATAGACTGCTGTCGAATGGGATGATATATGTTGTAGTCCAGTTGGTTTTCATTGCAAGGAAACACTGTCTCACCTTCAGTCTGCACTGAAGATAAATGATTCCCCCCCTCACCACCACCACCTCCATACCACATACATGACATAACACCTCGGAAGACTGTAATCTTGTTAGTCCGAAGTGATAAACAGTGAAAACTGTTAGTCCATGAGAGGATTAGTCTCACTTATTCTAGGTATTTTAATAATTATTATTAAAATCATGATGGGCTGTAAAAGTAAAGATTCATGTAGAAAGCTCTTTTTTTAACTTGGAAATCTTAACTCTTCCATCTCAATACATTCTTTTCCTTCTTTTGTTTATGATAAGAAATAAGAATCAATTCCTGGTAAATTCTGAGATACATCACATAAGTACCAAAAGGGAGTGTACTATTTAGGTGTCAAGGTGTTTAATATGCTACCTTCTTACATAAAAACAGAGTCTGATAATCCCAAGAAATTTAAAGTGGTTCTACAAAACTTTTTATACAAAAATTTCTTTTATTCCTTGGATGAATATTTCGAACTTAAAAAAAGTTAAAAATTACATATTACTTGAACAGCCATATGAAAGACTTGACATACATACATTAATCTCTTTGTATATATAACTAGATGAAGGTTCAAATCATTATTTGTAATGCAGTGAGCAAACTTCCTTGTAGTAAGTACCTTTAAACACCTCGTACATAATGCCACTACTTTATCCTATTATAATAATTTATCACTAAGACTTTATTCTATTTTATTATATTTTATTACACTAAATAATTTGTATTGTACTGCAACTTCAAAAAACTGTACTGAACCATGTGACTGTTGTACACTTTGTGTTGGTCTCACCTCTTGAGTCCTAAAAATGTGACCATTTCCATATCCATGGATTTTGTAATCCTGTACGGATCTACGGAAGGAAAATAAATGATATGATATGAATGCACTAAGGAGAGTTCATCTGATTAGGGAAAGATAAACCTGCCAAGTGCTAAATTAAACACTAGGTCATGATAACAAACAACATAATGTGTGTAGCTCCTGTAGATGGAAGTGAGTGGTCAGCTGCATGCCCTGGTCATTTACTCCTGGTAAAGGGGCTTTTGGTGGCTGTTGGCTGGGAGATTGGCTGGGTTCCAGAATTAGTCTGATGCTAAAGAAGAGAAAAATATTTACCTCTGCTGATAATTTAAAACTTGTTCCACAGTCATCCATTAATTATATGACCTAATTTATAATTACACTAAGGATTTGATGTAAGGTTTTTAGTACAAATTGGCAGTACTGATTTATTACTTCCAGAGGCTCATGGTTTGTTGCAGGTGTCTGAACCGTGATCGATCAGGTAAGATTCTTTTGAATCTGTGCATATCATTGCTCCTGATGAATTTGGCATTCCTGCTGGTGGCAGTTCAAGAGTATATGGACAGAAGTTTAATGGTTGTTATGGATGTGTGCACTGTTGTTGCTGTGCTCACACATTACCTCGTTCTTACATCTCTTATGTGGATGCTGGTCGAGGCAATCAACATGTACCAGCTCCTCATCACAGTGTTTGCCACTTCAGAAACCAAGTTTATGTGCAAGAGAATGCTTGCTGCTTGGGGTATGTATCTGATACTGGTATGTCGCATGTAAAACTACTACTTATCTGGTATTTAAAACACAACATAGTGATTTGCAAACTGGATCTGTGTTCACCCATAGGTCAAGAGGTGGCAAGGCACCTACACATCTGGGTCTCTTAGAGACAACCACGCTTTTCTTCTTTATTGTTTCAACTCATGCACTTCACTACACTTTAAAACACTAAAATCTCACACTAAAACACTTAAAATTTGCCCCTACATATTTCGGTCTCCTTTGAAACCATCCTCAGGTGGTCCACAGCCGTACTTCGCTACGTTACTGAATTGGAATTTTGATTTACATCTGTTATAAAGGGTGTCGGTATGTGGCTGTATGTCAGTTCATACTGTAATATAAAATCCTCCCATTAGGAATATTCCTAATGGGAGGATTTTATATTACAGAATGAACTGACATACAGCCACATACCGACACCCTTTATAAGTCATCCATGATGAACCTAATAGTCACTACCTGTAAATCAAACTAAATTCCATTATTGTGACTTACCATGAATGGTGTGATAATATCACAATTGTAACACATTAAGGGACAGTAAGTATACTGTACAGGTTTGTGTAGTGCTAACTCCCAAGACTTTTGTTCAGAAGGTGCCTGTTCCAAATATTGGCTGGGAAACCAGCCATCCTTACTGAGTATTTAAATAGTTTTCTATGGTCCCTCCAGACAAGTGCCAGAAATGAACCTTAATTAGGTCATAAATGGTTCCTTCCAAATTCTCCGAAATTCATCACTCACTAATCACCATAGCAGTGACACTATACAGTCTGCGATGCACCACAATGCCATAAAGCAGAACACAATTAATGACAGCAGTATGCACTGGTATGTTGTATTGCATGTAATTGTTGAATATATCCCGTATGAGAGGGAAAAGCATGACAAGGTGGTACAAAATATTTCTAATTATTTCATTATGTGGTCCAATAATAGATGCTGTAAGCTCATACCTATACATGTGTATTTGCATGACCATTTATAATGCTGGATGTTGGAGTGCTAGAAATGAAAAGCTGAAGCGTATAAGTGCAGAAACACATAAAATGCACTGTAAATTTTGTTTTTTAAAGAATTAAATATTAATCGTTTATTTGCTGTGTGTCACATCTAAATTTATTTGTTGCATGATACAGAACAGTGTCAGTTTTATATAAAATATTCATATCTGTTGTCATAATAATGAATGAAGAAAAGTTTGTGTAAGTTGTGTAACACGTATCTCCACTATCGACTGAGACGACATAACCACGAAAGATCACATCTTTTATATATTGTTCATTAAATAATTTAAGGTATGAATTAGAGCCATATTATGTATGTCATACCTTTACCTTTACCTTTACAAATAACCACTGACTCAGGTTTTGAATTGCTTTGTTAAAACTTATTTTGCTGCTTTCTTAGACTGCTGTAAATGTAATGTAATGTAATGTATTGTACCTTATATTATGTAAAGATATTAAATATTATACATGTGTTTATCTGTAATGAAATATTACATTCACTGTCACTAAATTTACATCAGAGAAAGAAAGAAGGGAAGAAAGAAAGAAATATGTAAAGAATTAAAAGAAAAGAAAAGAAAAGAAAGAAAAAAGAGGTTTTGGATGTGGATGTGAGTCAGCCACATTCCCTCTCACCCTACCTTCATTACATACTTTCTGTCCATCAACAGCAATAGCAAACTGAGAACTTACAGAATGTGAGTTACATAAATGACAGGGCAAGTGACAACAAATGAGAGTGGTGGAAGGCAGAGAAGGGGAGCAGTAGCTGCCAGGCTGATGGATGGGGAACTATCTGTGTCCCTTCCTTCTCTGGTCTAATATTAGCTCCATTTAACTTTCACTGTCAACAGACATGCTCAAATTTTTCATTATACACGGGTTATTCTGTAGTGCTTGTACCATATTCAGGGCTTGGTGAGAAGTAACTGATTGCAATGCTTCCATTTCAGGATTACCTCTTCTTATTGTGGGAGGCACAGCCATTTATGACCTGCAGTACTACAGTGCAGCAGATTCAGACTATTGCGTGGTGTCGCCCTCAGAACCAATTCTCTATTATGTTACATTTCTGGGACCATCATGTCTCATCTTAGCTGTTAATTTAATTGTGTTTGTCCTTGTGAGCAGAGTTCTGTTTCAGAGACGCCACAGCCATGCAATTGGCAAAGTTGCAATAAATGCTGACACTCCACCTATAACTGTAGCACAGGTAAGGCAACTTGTAGCATTTGTGTTTTAGTAATACAGATCTGCACTCTTACACAGAAATGCAACCAGAATATCACAGCTCTGTCTTCTTATGTACAGATCTTTGTTTTATCTGAAAAATGTTGTTTGTCACTTCCACCCACTACCATTGATACTTGTTATGTTTATATCTCAGACTGTCTTAGCATTGAATTGATATTAAGTGTATCCATTGTCTCCCATGGCATGTCACATCCTCAATTTTCTGGTGGGGCAGATGACCTTCAGGTATGAATGGTAGTAGAAGAAGCATCCAGGGATAGGATAGCTGCCAGGATTGTCTTCTGGCTAGTGAGTTTGCCTGGGCTGACAACTCCTCACCCTAAAGTACCAACATGCTGCAAAATATTACACAGAACCTTGGACTTAGATTATTTGGAATGACTTATGCAATGGAAATTGATCATGAGGTTGGAAATTAGAATGTTGAGGGTTGCTACAAGTAAGGTTGATTCTAAAGAAATAGAGTTGGAAGGAATGTAGTGGATGACAACCCTTAGGTTTCATAGAGTATCTGAGTGAGTGTTATCTTCACAAGTATGATTAAACTCTACTCCATGGAGTTAGAATTTGACATTCAGAGGACCAAGCATTATGATATATTCTTATAATAAAAGCCAATGAAATGCACTATTTCTCAACTTTATTTTGGTAAAGAACTCTACATGTTTTGGACAGATTTACTGTCCATCATCAGGAGCCTTAAAACTGTATTCACAACAATAGGTATTTGTCATACTAGTTACATTGACTGTCTGCTAGTGAGGTCAGGATGACCTCACTAGCATGCATGTGTGTGTGTGTGTGTGTGTGTGTGTGTGTGTGTGTGTGTGTGTGTATCAGAGTAGTAATTTTGGATTTTGAATTGGTTGTAGATACGTGGAGCATTCACTGTGATGACTCTTCTGGGTGTCACTTGGGTCTTTGGACCCCTTGCTGTGGGTGAAGCAAGATTAGTGTTTCAGTACATCTTCTGTATTGCCAACTCACTCCAAGGCTTCCTTATTTTTGTGGTTCGCTGTGTGCACTATCCTGAAGCTCGTATGGCATGGCTTACTTTCCTGCATACAGGCAAGTTGAAGAAACACCGTGGTCCTCAAGGACAGGTATTACCATCTTCTTCAGCTGGGAACTCACACTCTAGGCACACTGTTTCATCAAGCACGCATTCACAGTCACAACTTCAAGGGATAGACCACCTCACATCTCAGGGCCAGAGCCATGTGCACTCTAGACACCGCTCTTCACGTCCAGCATCGACTCGCAAGACAAGTCTGCCAGAATCAAGTAGCTGTATAAGCAATAACAGTGGAGCAGGGCACAGTTCCATGTGGAGTCGTGTCTTCCAACATGATTCCTATCATAAGACACATGACAATGGTTACTCCAAATCAAGATTTAGAAATTTTTTTGGATCTGCAAATGTTCCTGATTACAAACAAAAGACAGATTTTAATTCACAACAAGAGGCAGAAAAAGGAGAAATCCAACAACAAGACATGATTAATAGAAGCTATGATCATACCAACCCCTTGTCAAATCCTTTGACAAGTGAGTTAAGACAAAAACTGGAAGGACAAACTTCAACCTTACCTCTGTCTCGGACCCAGAGCATGCACATTCAACATGTTTGTTGTGACCCAGATGTACCTGAGGCTTCAGAGGTTGATGGAAACACTGCAGACTTAAAGCGAGGAGGCAGTATGAGATGCAGAGTGTCACAGCATCAAGAGAAGCAGAATGGTACTAGCCATCAGTCACTTACCACAAAGGAAGGGGAAGACACCTCATGGCAGTTCATGAGAGCTCCACCAGATGGTATGTCAGAATCAAAGGCTGCAGCAGTGGCAGAAAATTATACTACAAGCCACAACCATTCTGATCAGGGATACATGTCTGGAGCATGTACTGCTGAACATTCCCCTGAAAGCCCTCGACAAGAACCGAAACGAGTACTTTCTGGTACTATTCCATCACCTGTACAGCTTGATGTCTGTCACTATGACCAGCGTCTTACTGTGTCTACACCTGATCACCTTTATCCTGACCCCAGTGAGGAAGCAATGGATGGACACCACAATGACATGCTAACCAAAAGTGATAGTGATATTACTGTATTGTTACCAACACCTGTAGGTTTCCTACTAGATGACGAGGATGGCAAAAAGGGACCAGCCACGTATGTTGCCATTAAGGATGAGATGGTTTGTAATAAGAGTCCATTGACACACCCAGATCTTGTGCATGAAAACAGTACAGTTTTATCAAGCATCCAGCAGTCAGGAACTGGAAGTGGTCTCATCATGGAAAGTGGTGTGTACCATGGAGGAGCATATAGGGAGACACAGGAATTGTGTTACATGGATCATCCACCACGACCTCGGTCTGGCTACAATTTTTGTCGGAGCTCCAGCGCCAGAAGTTATTCTTCATCAGAAGGTAATAATGGTGGCAGCAGCAGCAGTGTCAGTATTCATTCTGAAAGTAATTCACTGGAGATGGAACCACAAACCATACAGTTATCAGCACACCATCAACCCGTTCACCTTCATCATCACACCAAGAGGGTACGCTGTGAGGAAGTTCTGTAGTTTGTTTTTGTGTGTGAAGCATCAAACATAAGTTTCCTAAGATGAAAAAGAGTTAAATGTGACCAGATATGAAATGAAGAAGTATAAAATTATGTTAATTACAATGAAAAGCCCTAAATTGAATGTGCCATATTTGTGATTGCTGACATACCTTGTGAAGTTCATAAGTCAGTTGTTTCCTGTTTATATAATAGGAACAACAGTACTTGTGTTAACCCTTAGGCGACTAATGTCATATATATATGGAGCACCCATTCTTGATGTTTCTAGATCACACACAACGACGCAGCACAGTCGGTAGGACTCCTCTGGACGAGTGATCAG
>Ga0268261_10001540_pt1 | contig 15969 bp, 12 predicted proteins | sample TergutNc150P1_FD_190353 | JGI IMG/M metagenome (GOLD analysis project Ga0268261, IMG submission 190353) | Nasutitermes corniger P1 segment gut microbial community from laboratory colony in Florida, USA - Nc150 P1 (SPAdes) (version 2) | ecosystem: Host-associated > Arthropoda: Insects >... | reverse complement strand
GGTACATATATATATATATATATATATATAATATAAATTGTATATGCAATATATAATTATATATACAATAATTTGAGGTGCTATCTTGGTACAATTTTAGGCACTGTCCTGGCATAATTGGAGGCACTCTCTGGGTACAGTTTGAGATACTGGCTTCATACAATCGTAGGCCCTGTCTTCATTTCTTTGCAGGCTCTGTGTGAATCACAAAAATATTTGTTAGATTGTGTGTTCTCTGCATGGAGATTTGAAGCTGGGACCTCACGAATTTGAAGCAGAAGTTCATTCCATTTAACTGTGATCTTTTTGTCAAAAATGTTCTTATGCCAAGAAATGGGAACTGGGCCCAGCTGTGCCATATAGTTGATTTTTTTTAACTTGTGTTTGTGCAGGTGCTTCTTGTCATTTACTGGGTAATATGCAGTGGTTTGGCAGTTATGGCAGTGAATGTTCAAATTCAAGGACAACAGCGGGCCTCTACAGTGGTCAGGAAATATTTCCACATATTAGCTGTGGCTGTATTCATCCCAGGTTTAATTAGGGAATGCTGTTTCCTTTACTTAGCCAGTGGAGTGGTCTTGGCAGTAATAACTGCTCTGGAGGTAAGAAAGTATTTGTGAGACATTTGTTGTATTTTGAGAGAGTGTGAATTTGTCCAAATGTTCTTGTATAGTAAGATGTGGATTACTGTCTTGAACAGCTGGAGAACTAAGAGTATTAACCGCACAGGGAAGATACTGTATTCCATCAAGAGGAGAAAACCCATTCATAAAAATACTTCATAATTATTAGTATGATTTTGTATATGAAAACATCAGAAATGTAAAAGCTATTAATGATTTAATATTATCGCATGCTGCAGTTAGTACTTCATTTTTAAGAGCTGTATTCTATTTAACTACATCATTTGTTGCAGAATGTTTCCATGTGTAACAGGGGGCCATAATATGGTTTGCACATGTCACTGGTGTGGCTCACACAGGTTGTCTGTAAAAATTAATATTCAGGTAGTTGAAATGCACGTGAGGCTGACCATGAATGGCATCTTAAATGATTTTCTAAAGAAAGGACACTCATAACTGAGAGTTACCTACTGTAGTGGATGAACAGAAATAAGAAGACATCAAATAAGGAAAACCCATTTTATATTATTACTGCATGGCTCTTCCCTAGAGTGCCTCTTAATGTGCAGCACTGAAGCTCATCTAGCCACCCCTGATACATAAAGTAAAGGTCCTTTGGCCATTTAATATTCAAGTCCATTATCATGCCCACATGTGGGTGCTGTACCTCTTAACTCTATCCACCAATTATTTCTTAAAAGACGTTTAACATGAGGTTGGCAAGGTGTAATCTGTACTGCAGTATACAATATCTACTTGGCTGTTTGGACTTGGTACTGTTGTAAAAAATAGCTATTAATAAAGCAAAGGCTTATTATCTTAAATTAGAAAAGGAGGTTTCCTGTGATAGGCTAGTGTGTGAGAATTTGTTATACTGTGGTAACTGTCACCGAGTAGATTGTAGGGAGAGGGATGATAGTTGTCAGTATGCATGGCTCTGTTCTGTGGTCTGGACACCATGCACATTACATACAGTAATTCATCTAAGAGCATTGAGCCAAGGAGCTCAGGGTCAGTGTCTTCTTGAAGGTGCTTGCCCTATGGTTCTGAGCTGCTATATACAGCAGAGGCAGAAGTGAAATGACACAGAGTGTACTTCATTTTGTACATTCTCTGAAACCTTTGTTAAGGTTCTTAGTCCTGAGACACAGAAGTGAGTATGTTCTGCATTTCAAGGTAATGCCACCATCAAAATGTATCATGGCATAAAATATCATAATTAAATTAACTTTACCTTATACACAGTGTGGCAGAAAAGTAATGAGACTGATTTTCTTTTAAGCATTCATTTTATTCTTTTTACAAATCAAGGTTTGTCCCCTTCAAAATAGTTCCCTTGGGCAGCTACACAGCGACGGAGGCGTTGTTTCCAGTGTTCATAGCAGTGCTGGAAGGCTTCTGCTGGAATACCTTTCAGCTCGTCGGTTACGCTCTTCTAGATATTATCCAAAGTACCAAAATGGCGCTTTTTCAAGTGATTTTTAAGCCGGGGGAATAAAAAGAAGTCACAGGGACTGAGATCCGGTGAATAGGGGGGCTGAGGAACCACAGGAATGTTTTTTCCTGCCAAAAATTTATTGATGGAGACTGCCGTGTGACATGGGGCGTTGTCGTGGTGCAGCATCCAAATACATTCAATGCCTGGTCGCACACGTGCCACCCTTTTTCTTAGTCTTTCAAGGACTTCCCGATAAAAAGTTTGATTGACAGTTTGTCCTGGTGGCTCAAATTCCTAGTGGACAATCCCCTGACTGTCAAAAAAAAAAATGAGCATTGATGTGATTCTGGATTTGCTCATTCTTGCTTTCTTGGGACGGGGAGAGTTTGCAGTGTGCCACCCCCAACTTTGGCGTTTTGTCTCAGGGTCATACTCCAAAATCCATGATTCATCACCTGTGATAACGCGACTGAAGAATTCTGGCTCTCTCTCAAGGCGGTCCAGAAGATCAAGACATATCCCTCCGATTGGCCTTCTGCTCAGTCGTGAGGTTCTTTGGAACCATCTTGGCGCACACTTTTCTCATGTCCAAATCCTGTGTTAAAATTTGATGGATGGTAAACCTGTTCAAATTTAACTCACTACTGATCATTCTCAACGTCAATCGACGATCTGACCTCACAAGAGACCTCACTCTTTCCACATTGTCGTCCGTTTTTGATGTTGAAGGTCTTCCTGCACGAGGTTTGTCTTCCACTTGTTCTCGGCCTTCTAAAAAGGACTTGTGCCATCTGAACACTTGTGCCCTGGATAGGGAATGTTCTCCATAAGCCCTTCGGAACTTTCCATAAGTCACAGTAGCGGATTCGCCAAGCTTTACACAAAATTTGATGGCACAATGTTGCTCAGACTTTTGCCAGTCCATTTTCGTAATGCACCTCACAAACACAACTTCACTTCAGACGCTCTCAACAATTGTCTAGCAAATGTAGCAAGTTCAAACTTGTACTGAGTCTATGGCAGGGTTTAACCTAACTGCCATGTGAAGGGGGAGGCAGCAGCATTTTCGGTTCATGCACAGTGTTGCCATTCTCATTACTTTTTTACCACACCTTGTATGTTTTGGCAGTATGTGTTTGCTATCTTCAGGGATGGGTGTCATTAGCAAAGAAGAATTCAAAAATTAAGCAAACCTTGTTGCAGTGTTATTAAAATATGTGTAGGCAGGACTTGTATTTCACCAGTGTTTAGTTCCTGAAAAACGTAATGCAAATCAAACACAAAATTCCCGTTTAAAACTGTGTATTTCCTGGGTTTAGGGGATTCACAACCTTAACCTGTATAGTGTATGACTATACCACTAGGAGACATACACACCCTCATACCTCATCATATCATATATGTACTGTGTATGCAGTATACATACATTTCTATTACAATATATTTATTTGTTTCTAATGCAATAAAAATATAAGACTCACTTGCATAGTTTTTGGCACAGTTCATTCCAATAGGATTGTGGTAGGCTTGCTACACAAACACTTTACTTCCTGACTTAGCACTATCTGTAATTCTGTCAGCTTTATTACATATTGTATGTATGTTACTATGAGCGAGTCTAACATTATGACATGTCAGAAATTTGTTTACCTTTTTCAGGTCAGCTTATTATGTCTGATTTCTCTTAAATACTAATTGTCTTTAGCCAATCTTTCACTGAAATTGCATTAGGTGTTGTAGATTTATGTTTCCAGTGGCACTGGTAAGAAAAGCAAATGTTGCAGAAGAGGAAACTAGATGAGCTGCGTAATCAAACCATACACATGATTGGTAGTGTAACAATAACATCACTTTGTACTAGCCTCTAACATTAAGATAATAGTGCCTACGGATCATATGTGCCACATCACGTTAAAATTAAAATTATTGCATATCGGCTCATGTTAAACCAAACAGTATCACATAAATTCAAAAAGTGGTGTAAATTTTCTAGCTGCATTAAAGGAAAATTGCACAAAAAGAAATCATGTAAAAAGAGACCTGTCTGTATATACTGGTTCTGAATTATTAAACAGAAACTTGAACAATGTATTATTATTACTACTACTACTACTACCACCACTACTACTACTATATTAATGATGGTTGTAGATGTGATTGCCTAGTACCTTCTTTCTATGTGTTTGTTGTATTTATTTGTATATGTTTTATGTTCCTGTGCTTTAATTGGCCTTCTCGCAGTTTTGCTAGCACAAAAATAATAAATAATTGATATTAGTGGTGGTGGTGGTGTGCTTAATGCATGTCAATAATACCATCAAATCCATTAAATATTAAATGAATAGGGTGTCTTATGATTCTGTAAGACATTTGATTAATGTTGCTCCTGTTGTTATCAAAGCACACTTTCTGCCAAGTTGTGATGTCAGCAGTGTGAAATATTAATTGGTATTTGTAAATGTCTTGTACAATGCCAGACTTACTGCTTCATATTTCATACCTCAACATATCATATTAGTCTGTTAGGTTAGTTGCAATTCTGCTAGGGGACTTACAAACACAGTAGATATGTGGTTCATCCCCACTGATTACAACATATTTCTGTGCCTGGTGCCGTAATCGTAATCTATGAATACATACTGTGGGTGTGCTAAGAAATGCAGCTGAACACTGGTGGTGAAAGACACATCCCAAACTGACACAAGTATAATAGTGAAATATTTGAAAATTAAACTCCCTAATGGATGCTACAAACAGGCAGCTTTTCTCTCTTATAAAATTTTGAGTTGTGGTAACTTGTTGTTCTCTTTACACATGATTTCACCACAAATATTCTTTAGTTTATGGTGACTGAGTTAAGAATTATGTATATAAAGCCTGTAATCCAACAATCCTAAACTTATCTATAAGTTAAGAAAAAGATAAGTTTAGGATTGTTGGATTACAGGCCCGAATCAATTATATATGTTGTGTATTGCATTGCAGCTACTGCGTGTTACTCACATGCCTCCACTGGGTGATGTTCTACAAGCAGGTTTCACAGTATTTGCAGATGATAAAGATGTGGGTTCACTAGCATTTACACCAATATATTTATTGGCTGCTTGCTCATTGCCACTCTGGCTTTACCCATCAATTTGTTTAGAAGAAGTTTACACAGGACAACATTTGCTGCCATTATTAAGTGGACTGCTGAGCATTGGGATTGGTGATACTGCTGCAAGTGTCTTTGGTACTTGGATTGGCAAGAACAAATGGAAAGGTGGAAATTAATTATGAGCAGTGATTTTATTACTATTTTATGTAGCCTTTGTTTTAATATTAACACCCTTAAGTCTTTTGCATAAGGTCTGGATGGAATTTTTGTATTATTGCTGAATGACTGAGTTCTCATAGCATGCACAGATTTTACATTATCTATTCATTCATTCATTCATTAATCTGCCTTACGACAGGTCCAAAGCCTCTTCCAAAGCGAGCTCTCCATGTAGTGCGATCCAGAGCTTCCTCTTTCAAATGAGAGTATTCTTTCCTTTCCTTAAGGTCATCCAGTAGCTTCCTACGTCTTCTTCCTTGTCTTCCTGTCACTGCAAAATAATTGATTTATGAATTTTCTTCTAAATGGTGTTTTTTAATGAACAACATACAGACATCCCATATCTGTTGCATCCCCAAACTGCTGAATCTTTGTTTTTGGTGAAACTTTGTATGGAAGCATCATCCTGAAGTTAGTCATGATGTTTAAACATTGACATTATATCAGCAGAATAGAACAGATACATACACAGCAAAATTCCTTTAATCCAATGTCCAGTAATCTGTAAATCCTGATGATCTTGCTCTTGAGATTAATCCCAAGAATGGAAGTTCTGATTTTTACCAGAAAAGAAACTTCATCGATGAAACATAGAGAGGGCCCTGAACCAGCAGATGAAGGAGATATCCAAATGGAATATACTCCTCTGACTAATTATACATCCAAAATAGAGGAGCAGTAATAAATAATTGCCTGTAAGAACTTTGTTCAGTGTAGGTACCACCCAATAATACAGTATATTTGATAATCTGGCACCTGTCTGGCTCCATGTGAGCTGGATTAATGGACTTCTGCTGTATATCTTAAAAAACAAATACTTTATGCAGGGTACATATCTCTTTGTCCAGCAACTGTTTCTGAGAAATTTCATAGCATTAAATTTAAGTCCAAAGCATTGATATTGCATATTCTTGCTGTGTATAAGATATATGCTTCAAATTAAATATGCAGTTCTAGTATAATGTTAGATGTGGGCATGTAACTTTTTCGGTACTGCCATGTTGTATGAAGTTTTTAGCCATAACATGTTAATTGTGTAGTGCATTATTAATTTTCTGTCATCCATATTCTATAGTACTCATAGAGGACTGAACAGGAAATAATGTTTGAAATAAATTAATTTTACTCCTTTAGGAACAAAGAAAACCAAAGAAGGAACTACTGCTAGCATATTATGTCAAATGATTGTAATCCTGACGCTTATTTATTTAGGTAAGTAAAAATCAATAATGTGGGGATAAACACTTTCCAAGTAATTTTATTTCTGTTGTATTTTTTCTTTTGGGTGATCCTCAGCATCTGAATTTTATATGTTGACGTTGGGAACACTCTGTCCATTCCATCTTCATAGGCAGTGAAGGCCTATGAAGATGGAACAGAGTGTTCCGAAACGTTGGCACATAAAATTCAGATGCCAGGAAATCACCCAAAAGAAAGATTACAACATTCAGAACACAGCAAAAGTTTGAAATCTAGAATTTTATTTCTCTTTTAAAATTTTTCACATAATTAGAAATACTGAGGTATCAGCTTAACAGCCTAAGCTTAAATATCCAGGAGGATTAGAACAATAAAATCAAGACTGAATTATATGGAGTATGTAAGTAATGGGATATATCAAAATAGGATAGCACACATTTTGGAATATTTGAAATTGTGCTTATAAGGCATCACAATACAGTGAGACAGTAAACTTTTAACTCATACTTAACATTCTATGACCTACTGAAATCATCAATCATCTCTCTCTAAATTTGTAATTTAGTTACTAAAATATCGTTCAGTCAAAACACAACAATATATTCAATAATGTAAAGTTGCTGCATGTTTCAGTTGCAAGTAACCATCATCAGGCAGACATTTCAATACATGTACATGACATGTTCAGTGCCACTTTATGGGATCCCATATTGTTTACATTTGCTTGTAGAATTTCAGACACCATGATAATAAACTGCTTAGTATTTTAATATCTTGAATAATGTATTTTCTAAAATATCTACAAACCTATTGATGTAGGTCTATCAGTTAAAATTTAAAAATCTTAAAACTTCAACACTTAGTATGTACACATCTTGAAAGAACTAATATGTATAGTTATAGTTAAACATATATGAGATATTAAAACACTTTAACACTTTCGTTATGTTCTTCTTGGAAGCTGGTATTTGCACAACTTTATGCCTTCTTTTGGGGGTAGGGGTTTTTTTTTGTAGTAAGTGTCACATGCTGTATAGTTGTTCTATTCCACATACGTATTAGAGATGATTTGTTATTGCAAAATGCATTGTTTCATACGTTTGTATGTTTACTTTGAACTCTGTGCTGTTATTTGGAATGATGTGTCTGTTGTCGGTAATAGACAGTCTAATTGCTCATACGATGTGGAATCAAGTTTTGCAGAGTAGAGGCAAATTTGTACCAGCATGTGTTATCACGTGAGTGTTGCTGTACTTTAGTTCCATCATAAAATGATGAACATGGTGTGTCAGGAAAGTAATGACACTGAATGTGTGGCTTGACAACTGGCAACGCTGTAGCCACACCTCAGAAACCAGCCGAGACATACATTCTTACTTGATGATCAGTACAAGTTTCAACTCGATAGCATTAACACGTCTGATTTGACAGCAAGTTGTATGTGTATAGTAGTGACGCATTACGAAAATGGAGAAACAAAATCTCAAGCAGTGTTGCGTGATCAAATTTTGTGTCAAACTTAATGAAAACGCAACAGAAACTTACGAAAAATTAAAAAGGGCTTATGGAGAGCATGCTTTATCAAGGACACAGGTTTTTAGGTGGCATAAAGCATTTTTGGATGGCCGTGAGAGTGTGGAAGACAAACCTCATTCTGGAAGACCTTGCACGTCAAAAACGGACAAAAATGTGACCAAAGTGAGGGATCTCATGAGGTCTGATTGATGTTTGACAGTCAGAATGATCAGTAGTGTGTTGAATTTGAATCACCAAACCGTCCACGAAATTTTGACCTTCGAACTGGGCGTGCAGAAAATTTGTGCCAAGCTGGTCCCAAAAATTCTCACCAATGAACAGAAGGAAAACCAAAGGAATGTGTGCCTGGACCTTCTTGAACACATCGAAAATGACAAAAATTTTTTCAAACATGTCATAACAGGTGATGAAACGTGGATTTTGGAATACGATCCTGACACCAAACGACAAGGTTCGGAGTGGCACACGAGCAACTCACTGCGCCCAAAGAAAGCAAGTATGAGCAAATCAAAAATCAAAACCATGCTAATTTGTTTTTTCGACAGTCAAGGCGTTGTTCATAAGGAATTCGTGCCTCAAGGACAAACGGTTAATAAATAGTACTATCGTGAGGTCCTTGAACGACTCATAAAAAGGGTTCATAGTGTCTGGCCAGAGGTTGCGGACACTTGGATGCTGCATCACGACAATGCTCCCTGTCACACTGCCATCTCCGTGAACGAATTTTTGGCCAAAAAAGGTATTTCATTGATTCCGCAGCCACCATACTCGCCTGATCTGAGTCTGTGTGACTCCTTCCTTTTCTCAAAACTCAAATTCCACCTCAAAGGTCGTCATCTTGGAACTGTGGGCAACATCCAAAAGGTCATGACAGACCAGCTGAGGGCACTTCCACATGAAGACTTCCAGCACTGCTACCGGGAGTGGGAGCAACGTCTCTGGCGGTGTGTGGCTTCCGAAGGGAACTACTTTGAAGGTGATAAGGTTGATATATAGGTAAATATTAAAAAAAAATATATATATAGCACCAGTCTCATTACTTTCCTGACACACGGTGTATGTAGGGTTTGACTCATGACTGCCTTCTGGCGGCACGTTTGTTCACTTGACTTGTACATAGGGCCGTATGGAACAAACTCTACACGTATTTCTAAATGCATGTAAAATGCTGCCACTCATCATATCAAGGCCTTTTGACAGAGACAGTGACTGAAACTGAATTCCATTTCTTCTTGACACGCATAGCGCAAGGAAAAAAAAATTGTTTCCTGCATAGCAGAAACCTGATTTCTTACTGAATGCAGTTTATGTGGAATACTGTGTTGTGTAAGAAGACTTTATTCCTGTAACAACTGGGATTAACAAATGCTCTTACAGTGTGGTCACATTTTATGCAAGGCCTTCTTTCTTGAAGGCAATGCATAATTCAAAACTCACATGTTGCAAGACTAGCTTTTCCCATAGGAATAATTATAAAGTGAGAAGGATGTATTCTCAGAGCACATAAATCTTCAATCATTGTAAGATATGTATTTTTGCTTTTAAACATACCTTGTAAGGACAATATACATAAATGGGTTAATGATTCTCATTATTTCAAATTGTGTGTATAAAGTGAGGTTTCATATTCTACTATTTCAAATTTTTATGTTTCATATTCCACATAAAATGTGACTACATTGTGCATGTGCACAAGTAAAACAACTGAAAATTAATATGTACTATGTAGACTCTATACAAATGTGAATATGGATTTGGAATTGGAAAGAATTTCCAGTGAAGCATTACACTGAATTTTAATTCTGTCTAATGCTTGCAGAAATAAGCTGAATTTTAATAGCTTGTTTGTATATTCTTTAGGGCACATATCTTGCAGTGGAATCTTGCTCATGCAGTCAGTGTTTGCAGTTGTGGTGACTGCAGTGTTAGAAGCAAAAACTGATCAAGTTGATAATTTGGTACTACCACTTGTGATGTACATGCTGCTGCTCCCATTGCCATGGACTGCTAACTAACGGCAGAGATATGAATACTAACTCTGTGTTTTGTAAGTGAGAAATCAAAGTGCCGCTTGTCTCTTGTGGCATAAGATGAGAGTTATACTGTGCAGTTTATTTCACCAGAGGTATAAACTTTGAATATATATATATATATATATATATATATATATATATATATATATATATATATGTAGTGAGATATTAGGTTGACATATTAGTATGATAGTTATGGTTTTTTTGTGGTCTGGTAGGTACATAGGAACATTCTGGAGAAACCTGCTGCCTCCATCTTTAAGGCATAAGGATAAGTCATACTGAAGAAGCTGTTAGAAATGTAGGGAAGTTAGGACAGGAACCCAAGAAGTGAGCTAGTTTTCTTCCCCTCCCTGTGTTTCTACCTTGAAGATTGAGGCAGCAGCTTCCTATGAAATGTTGATGCCTCACTCCTATGCTAAATGGTGTTTCTTCATAGAAGGTCACAATTTTGAATATGCACTGTTGCATTGTATATCCCACAAATACATTTTAGGCACATTAAAACAAAGGTGCCACATTCAAATATAAAAGGTGCGAAAGCTTATGACCACTTTTTTTTTCAGTTAAGTCCATGGTATTTTGATGTATTCTATACTATCTTGAAGAAAAATTGATTACAAATAAGTGTGTCGGTTAATTGTTTGCTGTAGCACATAAGAGATCATGATTTATATTGTGTAATGTCAAGGAGACAACTGCTAGATTTGTAAAGGTTAAGGACCCTCTGTAACATGTCATTTGAGGCACAGAGGGGAGAGCAGAATTATAGCTCTAACCATGCTTCACCTTGTTTGCTAGTGCCACTTTACCCCTGAGAAAAAGACCTGGTATTCATAGTACAGGCAACAGTGTGGTTCTTGGGCCAGTCTGAATGGCACTGGGTTTGGAACCCTGAATCTTCCAGTCCATACTGAGTCGCTATACCAACTATGCTATCCCAGCCTCCACTGTTTTATAGTGGCCCCAGATTAAATATTTACCACTATAGCATACATTTTACATTACACAACTGAAAGTGTGTTTGTATGTAGTGAAACAATGTGAGTGTGAACATTCTGTCACTTGTGTCAAATGTTGTTACATCAGTTATCCTATCCATTTGCATCCATTTTACAAATACTTGATTTATACATTACTTACTTACTCGATGGAACAGAGTCCTTCTTGAGAAGCTAACTGGTTTGCAGCTAGTCAAGAAATTCCCTGCATTTTATGGAACCCAAAGGTTCATTACCACATTCACAAGTGCCCGCCACCTGTCCTTATCCTGAGCCAGTTCAATCCAGTCCATCCCCCTGCATCCCACTTCCTGAAGATCCATCTTAATATTATCCTCCCATCTGCGCCTGAGTCTCCCCAGTGGTCTCTTTCCCTCAGGTTACCCCACCAAAACCCTGTACATGCCTCTCCCCTCCCCCATATGTGCCAATTACCTCACCCATCTCATTCTTCTTGATTTTATCACTCGCACAATATCAGATCATTAAGTTCCTCATTATGTAGTTTCCTCCACTCCCCTGTTACCTCATCCCTCTTAGGCCCAAATATTCTCCTCAACACCCTATTCTCAAACACCCTCAGCCTACGTTCCTCCCTCAATGTCAGCGACCAAGTTACACGCCCATATAAAACATGTGGGAAAATTACAGTTCTGTATATCTTAATCTTTAAATTTTTGGATAGCAAACTGGAAGAAAAGATTCTGCACGGAATGATATCAAGCATCCCCTGACTTCAGTCTGGTCTTAATTTCTTCCTGAATAGAATTTTGATTTGTTAAAGTTGTTCCCATATGTTCGAACTCTTCCACCCTTTCAAAGGAACTACTATAAATTTTCATACTGTGACTTTGTCCTGCATTCTAATGTCGAGACATGACCATGTACCTAGTTTTATCCGCATTTACTTCTAGTCCAATCTCCTTACTAGCCATTATCAAAGCTTCTGCGTTTTCCTTTACAGTATGTACGCTCCCTCCCAATATATTAACATCATCGGCATAAACCAGAAGCTGGTGTGTACCATTGAATTTCAAGCCATCCTGGTTTACCTGAACCCTCCTAATGGTGTACTCTAAAGCAAAGTTGAAAAGCAATGGTGATATAGCATCTCCTTGTTTCAAACCATTCCTAATAGGAAACATGTTGGACAAATTCTTGCCTACCCAGACTCTGCTATACATTTCAGTCAGACACATTTTTATTATCCTTACCAGTTTCATTGGGATAATCTCAATGAGAATATTATATAAGACCTTTCTCCTAACTGAATCATAAGCTTTCTTGAAGTCTATAAAGAGCTGATGCACTACTTCATTGTATTCCCATTTTTTCTCAAGTATTTGACGAATGCAGACTATATGATCAGCAGTTGACCTGTTGCGTCAAAATCCGCATCGATGATCCCCAATAATTTCCTCTGCGTATGGAGTTAACCATGACGGCAGGATGTTGGATAAAATTTTTTACGTTGTTGGCAAAAGTGATATTCCCCTACAATTATTTCTGTCTGTTTTATCACCCTTCTTATAGATAGGTACTATGATCGCCTCCTTCCATTCCTCAGGCAATTCCTCCTTGTCCCAAATAGAAATAATACATTTATGAATCTCACAGCAAATTGTCTTATCCCTGCTTTAATAAATTCTGCTGGTATTTGATCAATACCTGGTGATTTGTGACTTTTTAGCTTTTCAATGGCCAGCTCAACCTCAGAGGTACTTGGCTCAGGTACTAGTGGTTCTGCTGTATGTATTTCTGTCTGCCTAACGTTATTAACCCCATGTATATTCAATATCTGGGAGAAATGGTTCCTCCACCTAGCCAAAATACTGTGAGAGTCTGCAACCAAATCACCTTCGTCATCCTTCACTATATTAGTTCTAGGCTTGTAACCCTTCATAAAGTCATTGATGCCCCTATACAGGTCCCTAATATTTTTTATCTTACTGTTAGTTTCAAGTTCCTCAATTTTAGCTTTCAGATATGCCTTCTTTTTGTTCCTGAAATGTCTGCTAGCATCATGTCTTACATAGTTCAGATTATCTACATTGCTTTGGCTTGGGGCATGTATCCACAGCATTTTAGCCCACTTCCTTTGATCTAAAAAACCTAAACATTCTTCATCAAACCATGGTTTATACTGCTTCAGTTCTTGCAGACATAGACTCTTTAGCTGAGGTTTTGATGTTCTCTTTAATGTTCTCCCAAGCCCTATTTATGTCCTCATCATCACTTAAGTTCTCCAAAGCTGCAAACCTGTTTGTAAGCTCAATCTGATACTGTTTCCTAACCTCCAGCTCATTTAGTTGCCTGAGATTAAATCTTTCCCCATCAAACCTCTGTGCTGCTTGTTTACTTACTGCCAATCTTTTCCTAAATTTTGCAACCACCACATAGTGATCAGTATCACAATCAGCTGCCCTGAAACTTCGTACATCTAGTACACCCAAATGCCATCTCCTATCTATCAATATGTTATCAATCTGGTTGTGAGTCTTCCCATCAGGAAAGGTCCAGTTGTACTTATGAATTTTTTGGTGTGGGAACATCATGCTCTTAACAGCCAGATTTTTTGATGTAGCAAAGTTTACTATTCTAACACCATTATCATTACTATCCTGATGTAGACTCTCATTCCCAATTGTCGGTTTGAAAATATTCTCTCTCACCACTTTTGCATTAAAATCTCCTAATAGAATTTTCATATGGTACTTAGGAAAATTATCAAAAACCTGCTCTAATTCCTTATAAATACTGTCTATTGAATCATCACTTTTCTCCTTATTTGGTGCATGCACAGTCAGAACAAAGATAGTACATCAGTAACCTCTCAGAAATACATATGACATCCTATCACTAACAAACTCTACTCTCTTAACTGCTGATATTCTGTGGTGTACAAAAAATCCTGTTCCCAATTGGTGATTTTCATTTCCTTTTCCATAGAAAAAATTATAATCCCCTGCTCTTACTGTGCCCTCTTTGTCCCACCTAACCTATGCACACCCACTAAATCTGATTTATATCTAGCCAATTCTCTGGCTGCTGTTATTAATGAACCTGCCCTATACAGGCTCCTAACATTCCAAGTACCAAATCTCATATCCCTTTTTCGTTGCTTAGGTCGTACCAGAGTATCCATCCAGGTCCGAGGCTTTGTCTGTGATAATTTTGTAACAAAATCCGTTTTAACAGGGAGGAGTTATTAGCACCTCGCCCAACCCCCAAGTGGAGGACCACCCCTTGTCGACTGTCCGCGACTGCTTATTCAATATATTCGCAGCTACCCTCCATATTGGAGGCCATTCCTCCATCCGCAACCTGAGGACGCACCATGCTGTGGTGACAGGGACCCACCTATCACATGGATTTATAACATTCCTGGTTGTATTATTTTATATACATAGTACTGTGCTCTCTGCACTGACGTACGGTAATGTACATCACAATACAGTGTTTGTTTCACTCTTCTACTGAAGTTCATTAAAGAGGATGCTTCCAAAATGCTTTACATAATTTAATTTTGTACTCGTGTTGTGTTGCTGAACTTATTACATTTGTTGACTTGCCTTGGGAATTGTGAAAGACAAGCTTTCACAACAGCTTAAATTGCTACATTATTGTAGAAACAACAGCTTAAAGTCATATTGGGCTACAAGAATAATCAGTTTTTCACAGCAGCTTAAAGTGAGGCAATCTTATTGGGCTACCAACATCATCAGTTTGGAAAGGCAACTTAAAGTGATGCAATTGTGTTCGTCTACCAATATCATCAATTCAGAAGAGCTGTGCAGTGTTTAAAATATGTGCTGTGTCACCATTGTCCGATTGCTTTATGTGACAAGCAGTGTTATCCACTACATTATTCCATGACACTGGAGCCAGATCATGTCTGCAAACATTATATATATATATATATATATATATGTGTGTGTGTGTGTGTGTGTGTGTGTGTGTGTGTGTGTGTGTGTGTGTGTATATATATATATATATATATATGTGTGTGTGTGTGTGTGTGTGTGTGTGTGTGTGTGTGTGTGTGTGTGTGTAAATATATATATATATTTATATGGTATTAGGAGTAACTACTCCTGGCAATTAATGTGGTAAAGTTCACTATTCTCACAGCAACAACAACATTTTTTTCAATCAAACTGCCATTCCAAATTGTCATTTGAAAGTACCTTTTCTCCCTCCACTTTAGCATTGGAATCTACCAACAAAGTTTTCATTTGTTACAGAACTGAATGGATTTATGCGCTAGTACCTCACAGACAGTGGCCATGTATGATCATTGTTATTCTCAGTTGGAGAATGCTGCTACCTGTTTCATATCTGACCTCCTATACTTGCATTAAGTCCAGTTTGCAATTTAGACATTTTCTTATAACAGTTTAAATAACTCTGACTTACAGAAGCTTCTAGTCCAAATCCTGTGTTCATTTATGATTATGTAGGGTGTTCCAAAGAAACGTTCCAAGCCAGATGCTCTTTCTGATACTATATTTACTCAAAAGGAAGATGAAGTTTTTTATTTAAGTTTGGTGCTTAAATATGTGAGGTCATCTTAAATTTGCATATGAAGTGCCAAACCAGATCACTTGGAACTGGACCATGTGGAGCCAAACCAAGGCCTTCATCGTCGAATCATCATGTGAGATCTGCACTGTTTTGAGATATTATGCAGCATGGAGTGGCAATTACTTACCAGCGTTCTGGGATAACATATTGATTCCATCTTCCAAAAATCAAGGAATTCAAAAGAGAAAACAGAACATGACTGAAGTTAACTGATGCCTTCTTTTTTTTTTGGGGGGGG
>Ga0268261_10001539_pt1 | contig 15971 bp, 19 predicted proteins | sample TergutNc150P1_FD_190353 | JGI IMG/M metagenome (GOLD analysis project Ga0268261, IMG submission 190353) | Nasutitermes corniger P1 segment gut microbial community from laboratory colony in Florida, USA - Nc150 P1 (SPAdes) (version 2) | ecosystem: Host-associated > Arthropoda: Insects >... | reverse complement strand
AATATTCTGACAGTAACATTATTAACATACTGCTGTAAATAAAATAATTATACTGCGGTATATTTGAATATCTGTATATTGCTATGACAAATTTGAATTCAGTGATGTATTATAATCTACCTCATACACATCTGTTGGTGGCACAAATAAGTGTTATTAATAATCAAATTATACACAAACACCAGACAGAAAAAAATTCAGTTCTTCACCCCTACAATTTCCACACATTGACATAACCTGCATAACAGATTTTTCATATATCTCATGCTTTATTAATTTTTATTATTTTCTTGATTCTTCTTGCAACTGAAACTGTATTGAGTGTGGGACAAGAAGAATGACCAAACATGAAATAAAGTATATTAAGGGTTGACGTGCTAGAAAGACATGAGTATGACCACAGCTGTTCCAGTAGGGGTTAAAATATTCCTTCTGAATCAAGTTCAGGTAAAACACCTAATGTCAATTTTTGTACCTTCACCCAAGAAAGGAGATATCACAAAGTGCACAAACAACTGCACCATTGCACTATTTCCTGATGCAAATAAGATCCTCCTGAGATTTATTAAAAAACAACTTGACACATGACCTGAAATGCCAATGAAACAAGCAGAATTAAGAAAAGGGCGAGGGGCAAGGGACCAAATAGCTAATGTAAGTGTATCATGGACAACACAAGGGAGCACCACAAAAATGTGAAACTGTTTTATAGATTACACAAAGGATTTTGAAAGTGTGCAGCATTTAAAAATGTGGAACAGCAAAAGAAGTGTGGGAATAACCAAGCATTTGACAGTGTTAATACGAGACCTACAGAGTAAGAAGCCAAGTGCAGGTTGCCTACGTCAAAACAGAATGGTTCCCAATCAAAAACAGTACAAGGCAAGGCTGTATCTTATCTCCTGGCCTGTTTAATCTATACAGTGAATACATCCTAATGACGGGAGGAGTAGGTGATATGGTAACAGGTATCGGAAAGGTGACATGAAAAATAAACACCACACACACGTAGATGATAGCACTCTAATACTTGAAAACACAGATGACATGACTGAAATGATCAAATGAGTCAAAAACCATTGAAAGGGTGGGTCTCAATTTGAACCTAGAGAAAACTACAGTAATGAGCAATGTTGAAAAAGTAAACATTTTCAGATGGTGAAGAAAGCAGCAAAGTAATAAACCACAAGTTTTTGGTGATTCTCATCACCAATGAAGAGAACAAGAAAAGAATAAGCTTGAGCAAAGCAGAAATGGAACATTTGACAAAGATCACAAAGGACTTGGAAGGTTCAACCAACATAAATTTAAGCTACTGTAGACAACAGTCTTTCCAGCAATACTGTATGGGTGCAAAAGAAAGTAGATTAAAGAAAAATTAATGATACCACAGACAGTAAGAAAGATGAATGCATCAGTGACTAACCAAATTATGCCCAAGCACTCTCTGGAAACTTTGGCTACATTCAGCAAATTCAAATATTTTGGACATATAAAGCACAAATAAGATTCTATGAAAAAAGATATGATGTTATGACTGACAGCTGGCAGTGGAAAATTAAGGAAGACAGTGTACAAGATGATCAGCAGAAACATGAGGAACTGTGATGGTAAACTGGTGCAACATCTTAACTGCCACACAAAACAGAATGCATTGGAGGGACCGGATTTATACGAGGGTGTATCAAAAAGTTTTGAGACTTGTTCCATAGACCGCCAACCGATGGCAGTACATGAATGAGTGCGCCGTGCTTGGGAGCAGGGAACGTCGCCACTCAGCATGCCGAGTGGTGTCGCTGCGTGAACATTGGGAGTTGCACAACACGAGTGTTTGTCACCACGTGTGCTTTCACATTTGCGATTTCAGCATGGACGTGAAACTGGAGCAGAGAGCAAACATCAAATTCTGCGTAAAACTCAGCAAATCTGGAGCGGAGACTTTTCAAATGATACGACGTGCATATGGAAACGAGACCATGAGTCGTGCGAGGTGTTTCGAGTGGCACGCGCGCTTCAAGAGAGGCAGAACTTCCCTCGAAGACGACGAGAGGTCAGGGCGAACTTCCACGAGCTCATCACCTAAAATGTGGAAACAATTCGGCGGCTTGTGCATGAGGATCGTCGGAGAGCCATTAAGGACATTGCTACAATCGCTAATGTGTCATACGGAACAGTGCAGAAAATTCGCACGTGTGATTCGAACATGCACCGCGTTGGTGCAAAGTTCGTACCCAGGCTTCCGACCCCCGAACAGAAAGAGCACCGTGTTGCAATTTGTAAAGAGCTTCGTCAGCGCGCCGTAGGTGACCCATCCTTCATGTCGATGGTCATCACTAGGGACGAGAGGTGGGTCTATGGGTATGATCCCGAGACTAAACAAGTCTTCGCAATGGAAGAGTCCAGGATCCCCAAGACCGAAGAAGGCGAGGCAGAGCCGCAGCGCGACCAAGAACATGCTCATCATGTTTTTCGACATTCGAGGGAATGTGCACCATGAATTTGTCCCCGAAGGCCAGACCGTGAACGCCAAATTCTACTGCAATGTTCTTCGCCGTCTGGGGGAGGATATTCCGTGAAAACGACCTGTACTTTGTTGCGTGGGCAATTGGCTGCTCCATGATGACAATGAACCCTTTCATCGAGCTTTCGTAACGCGTGAGTTTCTCTCCCACAAAGGCATTATCACACTTCCGCATCCACCTTATTCACCAGATTTGGCCCCTTGCAAATTCTTCTTCTTCCCGAAGATGAAGCTGCAGCTAAAGTGTTGCCGCTTTGACAGAGTGGAGGAGATCCAGCGGGAATCGCAGAATGTTCTTGGTACACTTCAAAAACAAGAATTCCAGCACGCGTTCCAGCAGTGGCAATGGCGTTGGGATCGCTGTGTAGCTGCACAAGGAGACTGTTGAAGGGGATGCTGCCCAAAGTTAAATCAAATAAATACATTCCAGTCTACAGGTCCAGTCTCGGAACTTTTTGATACACCCTTGTAAGGCAATGAAAAACAGAAAATATCAGAATAAATATGGGGTAGCAAGATGCAGCACTTCTTGGTAACACAATCCAATAGGACCACCAGGGGTCACTTGTGACCTAAAAGCACTAGTATTCCTGCTACTACTACTACTACTACTATTAACAGGTTTCCTAAGCACTTGAATCTACATGTTTCACATCAAATAGAAAAATGTAATTATTACCAACATATAGAAGTTTATATAATAATATTCATCCCGATGTGTTAATGGATACCAAGTAGTAGGAATTAGTTCAGTCTAACACACCATTTATTGTCTAATTTACTTATATACATGCCACATGTTTCGGCTCGCTTGGGTCATCATCAGGCCTTTACCTTTACCTTAAAACAGATCTAATTTCTTTTTTTACTGTTGGGATCCAATAGTAAAAACAATTTGGATCTGTATTAAGGTAAAGGTAGAGGCCTGATGACGTCTCAAGCTAGCCGAAAAATGTAGCCTGTATATAAGTAAATTAGACAATAAATGGTGTGTTAAACTGAACTAGTTCTTACTACTTGATATAGATGTTTCTTTATTTATACCATAAAAATTAATATCATGTAATATAAATCATTGCTAACAGACAGTCAGTTCATGGTGTAGATGTGAGTATACAGCAGTTACGAGGGACAGTGGTATACAGCAGTGACGGGGGACGGTGGTATACTGCAGTGACGGGGGACTTTGGTATATGGCAGTGATGGGGGTCGGCGGTACACGGCAGTGACGGGGGTCGGTGGTACACGGCAGTGATAGGTTCGGCGGTACACGGCAGTGACGGGGGTCGGTGGTACACGACACTGACGGGGGTCGGCGGTACGCGGCAGTGACAGGGGTCGGTGGTACACGGCAGTGACGGGGGACGGTGGTATACTGCAGTGACGAGGGACTGTGGTATACGGCAGACGGGGGTCGCTGGTACAGGGCAGTGACGGGGGTCGGTTTTACAGGGCAGTGACGGGGGTCGGTGGTACACGGCAGTGACGGGGGTCGGTGGTACACGGCAGTGACAGGGGTCGGTGGTATAGGGCAGTAATGGGGGTCGGTGGTATACGGCAGTGATGGGGGACGGTGGTATACGGCAGTGACGGAAGTAGATATGGGGCGGATTTGGGTAGTTTTGGTGTAGGGGTGGTGATGGAGGTAAGGCTCTACCGCTTCCACTAGATGTGTGATCGGCTTTTTAGTTCGAGGCAGCGTCCTTCTTGACCCTCCCCTATGTGGGGGATCGGTAAGTGTCGTGTAAGGTTGGGATTGCGAGCCATAGTTTGGGTATACTTAGTGTAGGGTTCCTTTTCAATCATATGTTGGTGCGGCCGTGGGGATTGGTAGATGGGTAGGGGATGGTATTTAATAATATGACGGTGCCGGGGTGTGGATTGGTAGGGGATGGTTTTTAATATGATGGTGCCACGGTGGGAATCGTTTTTAATAATATGGTGGTTTTTAATAATATTATGGTGCCGGCGTACAGATTGGTAGATTCAAGATGGCGGATGTTTTTTAGTAATACGGGTGATATTATTAAAAAGCATCTGTGATCATATATGTGCCTGCGTAGATTGGTACATTTAAGATGGTGGCTGCTTTTTAATAATATACGTGTGATATTAAAAAATATCTTTGATGATACCAATGTATACGTTGTCACGTATGTATTATTAAAAAGCATCCGCCATTTTGAATGTACACGTTGGCACTATGGTTTTTAATAATATTGTGCCGTCGTGTGGATTGGAGATGCTTTTTAATAATATATACGAGTATATTATTAAAGAGGTGAGGATAGGTATAGTGGGCAGAGGTGTGGGATAGGGAAGGGGCCCCCTGCCGTATGTATTTTTGGGCAGGGGGTAGGGGATTGGGAAGGCTGCCCCGCCTACGTATTTTTGGGCGGGGGTTGGGGATTGGAAAGGCCAGCCGCCGTATGTATTTTTGGGTGGAGGCCTCTCCCCCAAAAAAGAGAGGGGGAGTGCTAGGCGCTGCACCGGCCGAGTCTCTGGTGAGATTGGCCGTTGTGTTTGTATGTGGTAGCGTTAAGGTTTGTGATGTGAGGGGAAATGAGTAGGGGAAATGAGTAGGTAATGCCATTTGTTGTGGGAAAGATAGAAGATATATGTACGCCATCTGTTGTTGGAAATGTGGAACTAGTATAGTATATAGAGAGAGTTATCCGTGATGAAAGAGGCGGGAGATTTGAAAGTGTGAATTTAAATATGTGCGGGAAATTTGAATAGGATCGCGGAATAAAAAGCATTTGAAAGTCTGTACGGTGGCACATATATTATTAATAATATTACGGGTATATTATTAAGAAAGCATTTGCCACTTTGTATGTACAGATGTGTACGGTGGCACGATACTTTTTAATAATATATTAAAAAGGGTCGGCCATTTTGAATGTACGTATTTAGAGAAAGGCATGATGTTTTTTAATAATATAACGTGTATAAGATTAAAAAGCATAGCCGCTGTAAGGATTGGTAGTGCGGGGTAAAGGATGGGTTTTAATACTATAGGTGCGGTTACCGTGATGCCGCCCGTGTAGTCTGGTAGATGTAAGATGGCGTCGGAGTGGAGTTGTTGATGTACTGCTTCCAACGATCGGCTGGTGACTAAGGGTCAGGCGATGTTGAATCAGCAGTTAGTATGCGCTGTGGAGAGAATATGGTGGGGATGGCAAGATGGCGGCCTCCGCCGCCATGTTGGAAACGTGACAGGAAGCATAAATAATAAATTGTGCGGACAGATGATTATTATACATAAAAGTGTTATACATGAATACAAGAAAGGCATATAATATTGTGTGCTACTCTAAATCAGTATCTTTGTACAATGATTGGTGTGGAGAGCTATGGGTCTAGCCAGCAGTGAAATACATTTGTAATACTGTGAATACATTCCTCGTTTAGGCCGTCAAAACCTGTTTGCAAAATGAGAGGAACCTTTGTTTTCAAAAGGACTTTTGTTTTACGCCCGTTCAAGTCCCTGACTTCGTTTAGCATCAAATTATAATATGTCCTTTTAGACCTTGCTGCTTTGGACTTGTTCCACAGTTTGAACCAATTTTGTATTGCCGGTGTGTCGGAAGAATTGTTAAAATGGGGTATACAAGAGCTGATTCATTCGCTGGTTCTATGTGAAGACAGTCCATTTCCGTAGAAAAATGCACATAAAACCATACGGTTGGTATTATTCAATTGTTCGCATAACAAATACTTTAAGATATATGACAGCCATATTGTATAAGGCCCTATTTCTCTCTCGACGTTTTCAAAAATGTCCATTCTTGTGCACTACCTGAAAAGAAAAAATACCCTAGCCAAATTACATATTAATACACTTTTGTACAATTTGGTGAAGACTCCAGCTGGAAATTGTGACAAGAATATCTATTCTAACTCCAAGATGTAAGAATTTGTGGCTGTGTTGGTGCCTAGGTATTTGAGGTTTAGTGATGGTTTTATCGTCTATGTAACACAGTTCGTCATCGCTGAATAGATTCCCATAACGTCGGGGTAAAAACACTTTCAAAAATGTCTGTGGGGATTCTGCTTGTAGGGTCATCAATATAGCCTCGCCATATTTTTTCACGACCCTCTCCGCACGTTCGATAGGATACGGCATATCAATCTTCAGAGAAGTAATCTTGGTCTGCTGACACGATGCGACCATCTTAAATTTTGTGGCGAGATCCATCTGAAAATCGAAACACCCGTGTAAGCTCGAAATAACAGGGGCACACGCGTGAGCATCTGGTAGGAGACCGTCGTCGTAAAGAAAAATGCGTACCTCGAAAAAATCTTGTGGTTTTGCTGGGGCTCTTTCTTTGCTGGAAGACTTAATGTCACTTCACGTCACTCTCAACAGTGGTTGCGCGTCGCAATACTCTGTATGGCCTTTTATAGCCCAATCGTCATGTGATAACGCGTGCTATAGTACGTACGAGCAATAAAGACGTATATAGATTTCTAGGAATTCTGCATCAGCACAATCGTATTTGGTCACGTACATTGAATTCCTGGAAGCATGTATCAGCATATTCGTATTAGGTCACGTACATAGAATTCGTGGAAGCATGTATCAGCATATTCGTATTTGGTCGCGTACATGGAATTCCTGGAAGCCTGTATTTGGTCACGTACATTGAATTCCTGGAAGCCCGCAGAATAGGCGTTACGTGCAATAGACATAAGTACCTCAGGTATAAATAGAGGGGCGATGAAGCCGATACCGTCATTACCGCATCAGGTCACGTCATATCTAGGTACAAAAAACCAATATCGACATAACCGCATCAGGTCACGTCATCTCTTCGTACACTTTACAGGATAGTAATTTACTTTTTAATAGTTGAATATATGTGCGCGTATAAGTGTGAAACGCGATCTGATCCTTTCATTCGCGCATGTTGATTTGAGAGTGAATATGGCACAAAACGACGATAATCAGACTCTGAATATGGCGCAAGACGACATGTCGCAAGACGATAGTCGGACTCAACCTCCTACTCCTCCTCCTCCTCCCCCTCCTTCGAGATTCACGATCGAGGAACAGACCAGACTGTAAGGCGTTTAAATGCTCAGGGAACGCAGCTTACCGTGCGTCTCTTACCTCCACCTGAGGGAGAGGACGAAGATCCGAACCCCATCTCCCATTTCCTAGACAGTGTGACAGAATTGTTCGAGTACGCGTTACGAGATCTCGAGGATAGTGATATGGTGGGAATTACAATCAGTAATGAAGTTGAGGTGAAGGACATAGCCATAGGGATCAGCTTCAGAAGAAGGGATCAGATAACGGGAGATGTGATCTGGTCGGTGTTCGAGAAGGTGGCCCAGTCGAATGCTAGCTTTAATGCTCTAGATACATTAGTCATGACCGTCCATTCTGTAAAGATGCAAATCGGCCATGGCGGCGATGGTATCGCGACAAAAGGTAGGCCTCTCGAGATAATGGTTCGTCTGAAAGAGTATCGTACAGGTCAAAGCCGAAAAGAACTGCTTGGCGCACGCCCTGAACATCGCAAAAGCAAAAGCAGACGGCGATCCAAACTACGAATCATATCGCCACGGGTTTAAGCTACGTCCCATAGTCGATCGCCTACTCGAGACGACAGGTATAGACCTGTCACGCGGTGGGGGAGTACCCGAGCTGATGCGCTTCCAGGAACATTTCAAAGAGTATAGAATAGTCGTTTTCGGAGGATCGAATTGCGAGGACATATATTTCGATGGTCAGGTAGAATCAGAAAAAGAATTAACCTGGTGTATGATGACGTAAATAGACATTACCACGTGATAATCTTACGGGTGCGATGGCGCGATGGTATGTATGCAAAGTCTGTAATAAAGGATGTAAACGTGGCGAGACGCATAAGTGTGGAGAGACGTGTAGTGACTACAGGTCGGTTCCTCCATGTATGTTCTCCGAAGAACGAGTCCCGTGCGAGTCCTGTAACAGAAAATTTAGAAGTCGTTCGTGTTTCGAAAATCATAAGACGAACAAGCTGGAAGGTAAGACCGTCAGCGAAAAGGTGCGAAATTGCCCCGTGTGTAACGTGTACATAACGAGAAAAAATCACGAATATTTCAAACCGTTCTGTGCGAATTGTAACAAGAACATGGAAATAAATCACCTCTGCAATATACAACCTTTAAAGAACGAATTGTCCAGCGCCGATAACGTATTATTCGTATTCTACGATTTCGAGAATTCGCAGGACACGAAAATTAGCGAAACTGCAAAAGTACATATCCCTATCCTCGTCTGCCTTCAGCAATTCTGTACGGCCTGCGAGATGCAAGACGACTATTCCCAGGATTGCGCACGGTACGGTAAGAAACAGCATTCGTTCTTTGAAGACCCAGTAGGCGATTTGCTATTGCACCTAATCGAACCGCGCACTTGGTTTAAGAAGGTCGTAGCGATAGCTCACAATGCAAAGCCTTTGATGCGCAATTGATATTGAATAGGGCTATTTTTTACAAGTGGACACCCGCATTGATATAAAACGGCCTAAAAATGTTCAGTATGAAGATTCACAACATACAATTTCTGGATTCTGTATCTTATATGCCGATGCAGTTGCGTAAGCTGCCCGAGGCTTTTGGGCTGCAGGCGTCCAAGTCGCGGTATCCCCACCTGTTCAACACGAAGGCAAACTTAGACTATGTAGGACCGATTCCTGACATCAAGTATTTCGGTACTCACGAGATGTCGGAGGGGGAGAGTAGGGAATTCATGACCTGGTATAATAAAGAGAAAGTCAAGGTCTTTGACAACAGGCACGTGTTAGAACAATACTGCCGAGATGACGTCACCGTACTGCGACAAGCATGTCGCGTATTCGGACGAGAATTCCTAGAAATTGATAATATCGAGGTTTTCCTCGAGGCACTGACAATCGCGTCGGCACGTAACAAGGTGTTGCGTAAAAAATTTTTGAAACCGGAGACGATAGGATTAATTCCTCCTGGAGGTTATAGTGCCAATCGGAGGTACAGCAAGAAAGCGCTGATGTGGCTCTTGCATATGGAAAGAACGGATGGGTGCCACATACAGCACGCAAGATACGGACGAGAATATAGACCTCCAGAACTGCCCCATTACAGCGGGGATGGTTACTGCGCCGAGACATGAACAATATACGAATTCCTGGGATGTTACTATCACGGCTGCATGTGTCAGCCGTTCCGAGACGTGAAGACATTGGCGAATGGAAAGACGCTGGCCGAACGGTACGAACAGACGATGGCTCGTATCGAGCAATTGAAGAGTGCGGGCTATGCTGTCAAAGAACAATGGGAATGTGAATTTGAAGGTGTCGCCGACGATCTGCGGACACATCCCATTGTCAGACACGTGCCGTTGAACACTAGAGATGCTTTGTACGGTGGTCGAACCGAGGCCATGCGTCTTCACTACAAGATCAAAGAGGGTGAGGAGACTGTACAGTACTGCGATATAATGAGTCTACCCCTACATCTGCAAATATTTCAAGTTCCCCATCGGTCATCCGATCATTCACGTAGGGGAAACATGCGCAGACATAGAAGCCTGTCTAAAGATGAAAGGGCTGATGAAATGCAAGATCGTGCCACCCAAGGACCTCTACCACCCTGTCCTACCGTACAGATGAGACAAGAAGCTGTTATTCTGCCTGTGCCGCACGTGTGTGGATGAACACAACGCTAAGAGCGAATGTCGACATCTCAGTGATGCCGAGAGATGCCTGGAAGGCACTTGGGTCTTAGACGAGGTGAGATTGGCTGTAGCCAAAGGATATAAGATTCTGGAAGTGTTGGAAGTCTACGAATACGAAGTCACACGATATGATCCCGAAACTGGTAAAGGTGGACTTTTCGTAGACTATATCGAGTTTTTTAAATTAAAAGCGGAGGCTAGCGGTTACCCGGACTGGGTTCGAACCGAGAACGACGAGGTCCGATTCATCGAGCAATTCCATCAGGACGAAGGCATTTGGCTAGACAGAGACTCCATCAGCTATAACGCTGCAAAGCGAGGTCTAGCTAAACTATGTCTCAACTCGATGTGGGGAAAATTGACCGAGAGAAGCAACAGCACGCAGACGAAGTTAATCTCGCAGCCTGCAGAACTGTACAGATTCCTAGTAACGCCAGGTGTGGAAGTGCAAAACATGTTACTTGCCAACGATGACGTAGTCTGGAAATCTTGGCAGTATTTAGCAGACGAGCAAGTACCTAGCTTACCTCATACCAATGAGGTCATAAGCGCTCATGGCACCGCCGGAGCGAGGATTTATTTGTACGGCTTTTTACATAAGCTGCAAGAAAAGGCAATCTACACGGATACGGACTCTGATTTTCATACAGCCAGGGCAGGGGAAAAACGCACACTAATAGAGACGTGTGACCATTTAGGCCAGATGCAATCCGAATTAAAAAAGGACGAAATAATCGTGGAAGTGGTCTGTTCAGGCCCTAAAAATTACGCATACAAGACGTATAATTCGGCGACGGGCCAAAGCAAGACCGTTTGTAATGTTAGGGGTATTACACATAATTATAGTACCTCGCAATTGATCTTGAGTAAGAAGGTCGAAAGAGACAGTTATCGTGCACACAAAGAACAAAATCAAACGCAAAAAGATTGATGGAGGAGTACATTTAATTAGCGAAACCGAAGACAAGACGTATAGAGTGTTGTTTTTAAAGCGACGCCGTCTGAACGATAATACGTCACTTCCGTTCGGGTATATAAACGCAAGGTTAACGTCGAAATAGGTCATTCACATGGCGGACATCAGGTTCAAACACCCTTTCACGTGCATCGTGAGCGGTCCGTCGGGATCGGGCAAGTCATCGTTTACCTTGCGTCTTGTGCAACATCTCGATTCTCTGTGTACGGAACCTAACTTTAGCGGTGGGATCATCTGGTGTTACAGCAAGAAATCTGCCGTTCCCCGAGAAAAGTTGGCCTCTACATAAGAACGTCAGTTTTCACGAGGGCGTGCCCCAGAATTTTGGCAATGACCACGGTAGACATTGTCTCATAATTTTAGATGATCTGTTAAATGAGGTGTATTCGAAAGACGTATGTGACCTGTTCACGAAGGGCAGCCACCATAAGAATATCAGCTTTATTCTAATAACTCAGAACCTCTTTCATCAGGGGCGATTCTGCCGAGACATATCGCTAAACGCTAAATATTTAGTCGCCTTAAAGAACGTCAGAGACAAGAGTCAACTTCAATACTTGGCGCGACAAGTGCACCCCGAAGACAGCGATAGTTGATACAAATCCTATTTGGAAGCTACCGAGAGACCGCACGGTTATCTCATATTAGATTTCGCGCAAGGCACAAACGACCGCTTGAGGTATCGAACCAACGTCTTTCCGGATGAATATCCGCCTATAATCTACATGCCGACAAAGACTGGTGATGAAGCGGATAAAACCGAATTATCACGCTCTTCGGATCCTAAACTGCGTAAAGCTATACTCGCAAACTGTAAGAGTGAACTTGTGAAAACTCTAAGCGAGTGCTCGTTAAACTTGTTGCGATGTAACGTCAAGCTGACACCGTGCTAGAAGAGGAAATTGCGAAAATACCGAGTACACCTACGCAAGCTAGCCGATAAGCGTCTTTCACTAACTTACAAGAAGAAGGCCATTGTTCAGAGAGGCGGTTTCTTACTCCCTCTCCTAGGCGCAGTGTTCCCAACTATTGCCAGTCTAATATTCAGGCAGTGAGAGAGACATGTTACGTAAAATGTACCTCGTTTCGCCATATTACCTAAATACCGTCACGAGCAGAAGCAACAGTAACACCGCACCTCCTCCACTTGACATAGTTCGGAAAGACGCGGAGGCAGGAAGAAACAAAAGCAGTAAACGACGGTCTGTACAGACGAAGCTGAAGAAGAAATAAACGCCGAAACGTGAACACGATAGGTGGGTTGCAAAACGCGCAGCTGCTAGACGTGACTATGATAAGTTTTTTAAAGTTCGTGCCAAACTTCACGAGGCCGATGTCGAAAGAAAGAGACAGATAAAGACTGCAGCTGATTTCTTAAAGCAAGTACTACCGCCCACCACCACATCCTCCTCAGCGCAGCGTGATGCGTCTCATTCGGATTCCCAGACAGAACATGGTCACCCCGTGAAACCCGAACCTCCTCGTGCAGTCCCCACAAAACGACGCCGTTTAGCATATAAGACGCCGACGCCTATTCCATCTACGTCTAGGGATGTCGTTTATGAGACGTCTACTCCACTGCTCTCTATTAAAAGAGACGTTGATGATGATGATGATGACTATGTGAGCGCCATGAACGGCGAGTTGAACCCCACGTGATAGATTACGGTGCGATGACTGTGGGCGCCTTGGCTAGTCCGTACGTGTCTCCATATTTGTATGAATCTAAGAAGCGAAGTCTCGATACAGAGTATGGTATCCGAAGAGACGGAGATGGGTTCATGATAGGCGATCGCGACGGTAATATCCATATCAAGAACGTAGAGTTCTCCGCCACAAAGGGTCTGTGGGAGCTCCTGACGCGTAAGAGGGTGGATAAAGAATCGGTTACCACTGCCAATCTAAAACAATATAAGACAATTTTGGAGATGACCAACGCGCATTTAGAAGGTTATGAGCCCCACGCTAACATCCGCACATCCGAAGGTCTCAAGTATAGGGAGGTTATTTCGAGGCTTTTCCCAGGCACCACCACCGCATTAGGTCGCGAGTGGATAAGGTATTAAATAGTCATGCTGCGGAGACTGTACACCAAACCTGCTACACCGTCAGTGTTTTCCAGCTTACACAAGCTTCAACAGGCTGTTAAACACGCTGCTGCTGCTAAGGGTAAACAAAGTTAAAGCAGAAAACGCCAAGTCAGATAAAGGAATGGCTAGAGATGCAAGATGCATACACGCTGCATAGACCCATCAGAAAACGCTTCCCCAGGAATGCACATACCGTCAACAATATCAACGACGTTTGGGAAATCGATATTTTGGATCTGTCCTCCTTGAAAAAATTTAATAATTATAGGTATCTACTGCAGGTAATTGACGTGTTTCCAAAGTATCTGCATAGCGTGCCTTTACGTACAAAGACGGGAAAAGAGGTTGCGGCTGCACTCGAATCTATATTTAAGGACCCAAAATACACAAAACCCATATGCAGACGACCCGTGTGGGTGCGTACAGATAAGGTGAAAGAGTTTTTGAATACCCAATTTCAGAAGTTGCTAAAACGTGAGGGTATAAATTTTAAAGTCTGTAGAAATCCAGACGTCAAATGTGCAGTCGTGGAGCGTGTCAACAGAACTCTGCGCGATAAATTGCACAGATATTTCACCTATAAGAACACGTATTATTATTTAGACATCCTGCCCAGATTTGTCAAGGGGTACAATGCAAGCGTTCATACGACCACAGGTATGGCACCAGCAGACGTGCGCGACACCGACGTCTTAACGATCTGGAATAAAATGCAAGGCAAGGCGGCCCGAACGCGAAGCTTAAACAAACCAAACTTTCGGGTGCGCCAACATGTGCGCATCAGCAAGGAGAAGATGAAATTCGCGAAAGGCGGCGAACAAAATTACACCACAGAGATTTTCAAAATACGTAAGGTCGTGTATAGAACCCCCCGTCCCGTGTTCGAACTCGAGGACTTGCGAGGCCAAGAGATAGAAGGCCACTTTTACAGCGAAGAGGTGGTTCCCGTACGCATCACAAAACAGACCATATATAAGATAGATAAAATACTGGACAAAAGGGTCAGACGAGGCATTATAGAGTACCTGGTTCGATGGAGAGGTTGCAGCGCAGATTTCGATTCTTGGGTTCCTGCAACCGATATAACGTCTGTGTAACTACAACTATGGATCGCGATCATTTCTATACCACTCTGTTTAGTAACGCCTCTCAAGTTATATACCCAGACAATAAGATCGCAGCCTTCACGACACAATTTGCACAGCCCATAAAACTGGACCCGTCCGACATTTGGGAGGTGGGATAATGTGAACTCTCCTACTCCGCGAACCTGCAGCAGCTGCAGCTACTCGATTTTCACTACTTTGTGAAGGCTCTGATTTATTGCGATCTCATAGCGTCACAGCTCATAGGCACCACGAAGGTCAGATGTCTGAGATCGTTCAGATTATTGCCAACCGATTATGATAGCGAGTATTTATTCGAAAACGTGTACTATGTGCCCTTGGAAAAGAAAACGTTTCGCGACATACGTATCGAGATACTAAATCAGTCGGGGGAGCTGATCCCCTTGAACGACAGCTCCATCCCCTTGAAGGCTGTCCTGCACTTTCGACGTGTCGTCACCCCTTGATATATATGACATAGATACCCCGCCCACCTACATTTGGAAGTATGACGCCATTAGGACAGTATTACATACGCCAAGCAGGCGGTGGGCGTGGCAGTGACTCTGGCAAAGGCCCCATCTATTCCGTCCCACCGTTCATACAGCGTGGGCATGGTATAGGCAGTTTTCTCCGCGGGCTATGGAGGACCGTGCGACCCGTACAGTGGAGCAGTGCCAAGTCCCTCGGACGCAAAGCGTTGCGTACAGGCGGAAAGATAATGACCGAAATAGCCGACAACCCCTCACAGATGGGCCACATAACATCCCAACACGCGACGGCAACGACGCAGAATATTATTAAAACGTTACGTGGTGGAGGTTGGAAGAGAAAGAGAGCAGCTTCCCTCAAACCTCGCAAGCATTATAAGGCCGAGAGAGCTAGGATCACAAAGCGAAAATCTTCTTCTAAACGCAAGGCCCCCTCTTCCAAGACTATAAAAAGAGACATATTTTCGTGATTCGCGTCAGTCACTACCATGATCATGTCTGGAGACGTAGATTTTATTAGTTCAGAGTTCGATATCTTTGCAAAACAGACGGTACATTCGGCAATCTTAGAGACCAATGTGTTCCACTATAAGCCTATTGCCACGGTAGATCAGATCGATCTCGAAATTTTGATACCTGGCGATAGCGAGTCATATGCAGATCTAAACATTAAACTCTACGTTAAAGGCAGGTTACTCGGCGCTGACGGGAAAGATCTCGACGCCTCAGATTTTACGGTGGGAACCAACAATTTCCTCCATTCCCTGTTCAGTGTAGCATCTCCCTTAACGGAGTAAACATCACGCCAGTCTCAGAACTGTATCCTTACCGCTCTTATATGGAAACACTCCTGACCTACTGCTCTGACGCTGCCAATTCACATCTTACAAATGCTTTCTGGTATTTAGACGAAGGGGACGTCTTAGCTGGCGACCCTACGTCCACCAGCATCAAAAACAAAGGTTTTGTCAAGCGATGGGAGAGGCAAAAAGAGAGCAAAGTAACAGAGTTATACGGGCGTCTACACGCCGACATATGCAACGTCTCGCAATTTCTGCTGTCGGGAGTCCGCGTGCAGA
>Ga0268261_10001538_pt1 | contig 15972 bp, 16 predicted proteins | sample TergutNc150P1_FD_190353 | JGI IMG/M metagenome (GOLD analysis project Ga0268261, IMG submission 190353) | Nasutitermes corniger P1 segment gut microbial community from laboratory colony in Florida, USA - Nc150 P1 (SPAdes) (version 2) | ecosystem: Host-associated > Arthropoda: Insects >... | reverse complement strand
TGTGTGTGTGTGTGTGTGTGTGTGTGTGTGTGTGTGTGTGTGTGTGTGTCTCCACATACTAATTTTAGTACCATCTGTCACTTCTATGAAATTTAATACGAGCAACATGCTATGAGAGGCTACCCCACCTTCATACTTTTGAACTTTCTACCATCACTAATACATACATAAGGACCATGCAAATTTCTGTAATGGGAGAAATAGTATGACCCATGTAATGAGCTTCAGTGTTTACATACCCTTGTTAGTTGCAGGCAGGTGTTGTGACCGGGGTGGAGACTGCCGATTTCCAAGGATGCTGGACTTCAGAAGGGACACCTGGTGGTTGAGAGGTGAAACTTCCAGCCCTGCAGAAGGTTTGATCCCAAGTGCTCGACTCTGTGCCAACAAGGAAGCTACTGTATTCTTCTTAGGTTTTGATGTGCCTCGGCCAAGATTACGGGGCCGGCTCTCCTGTTACATGAAGAAGAGAGAGTAGAGAAGGGTTTGAGTTCAAAACTTGCAACACAGCTTTGGTTCTTCCAAGTTTTTCCCAGTGGGTTTAAAGTAATTGGGACATACTCAAAAGAAGGCACAAATTACTTCAGGAGAAGGTATTTTAAGACTGAAAGATATAATCCTGCTCTTTCAGAATTATATATGCATAACATAACATCAAATTTATGGTAGTTTCAAAAATTTAAGAGTTCAAGTGCCATATCTCAAATACAGCAAGCACTAAAATCCTTTAGATGCAGTTTCCTTCAAAACACTGCCTTTCAACAGTTACATACTTCGGCCAGCATTTGAACAGTGGTTGTAACATTCCTGACATCTACAATGCCTGACCTCCTAAAAGAGTCTTTTCTCATACCCCACATATTTACTGGGAGTACAATGAATCTCTCTTTATGTATGGAGAATAGGAAAATATGTTATTATTTGGCCTGAGAGTTCCTTGATCTGGGGATAATTCTTTTAAATTTGAATGTTTCCTTTATTCCACATTCCAAAACAAACTACATCAACAATGTAACAGCACTTTCGACCCTTCCTACAGTAGCACACAGAAGTCAGAATCCCTGAACACGGACAAAAAGAGGCATCTGATATCTGACAAAATTATTAAACATAAACACGAGAACATGTTGCACAACAATGCTTTTATGGCAAATTTATGTTGCCAGCAAAAATGAAATGGGTTTAGGTCTTCATCTATAGTTACCGATGCTGCACTGAACAAAGGAATGTTTGTCTGCACAAGGCCATCTTCATATGTACAATTTGGCTAAATGGATCACAAGGGCAGGTAAGTTGTTGCACAGTTTATCAGTTTTTGTAAGCATTACTGTAAAACATTTTGTGACATCAGACAGAATTAATCAGTTATGTAACAATAAGTATTAAATATTATGACTGTGTGACTGTATTCTTCCCTTACTTAACCAGCAGGCAAATAGCATCTTTTCTGTGCTGCATTGCATTGTAATCTGTGGCCTGAATGGCTCCACCATATTTTTGCACATTATCTCATAAATGGCCAGATTTTCAGGAGAAAAAAAAGTTAGCAAACATAAAATAAGTCTTTTGATTTTCTCTACAACATTTGTCTAAAAAGTGTATCATTCTAAGAAGAATTCAATGAGATACCACAAATATAAATAAGTTAACATGTATGACACGCATTATTCTTGTCAGCTTTAATGAAACCCAAATTCTCTCTTTTTAAACTTTCAAACAATCCTCAAATAGCAAATTTAATGAAAATCTGTCCAATACCAGCCAACTAACTAATTTATTTACCATGGGCTTTAGTAACTCAAATAGAAATTAACATGGAAAAAAAAATGTGGAACATAATAAGATATCACAAGAAATTACTGTATTTACTCCAATGTAAGATGAAGTTTTTTTCCTTAAATCTGGCACTTAAATATGTGAGGTCGTTCTAAATTCATGCATAAAGCACTGAACCAGACTGCGCCAAACTGGACCATGCGGAGCCAAACCAAGGCATGCTTTGCCAAATCATCATGTCAGATCTGCGCTCCTCTGCGATATTATGCAACATACACTAGTAATTCATTACTGACATTTCAGGACAACCTATAAGTCCCAGCTTCAAGGGTCACGAAATACAAAAGAGAGAACAGAACTTGACGGAAGTTAACTGATACAATCTTCTTTCTTAGCACTTTGTCAATCATCACATTTTTTAACCCACTGGCATACACAGACATCCCTGAGACGGCCGGGCTCACTAGGTCCATTAATACACAGCCGGCTGTGAGACGCAATTCAGAGACCAACTCAGCATTACAGCACAACAGGGGTATGTATTGAAGTCAATAAAAATTAATTTTGCATCAATAAAATATAAATGTACAAAATTGCCATTTTTGCCTAAAAATTAGTATTTATAGGTGCGCTATGTGTTATAAAAAGTAGTATGCCAATGGGTTAAAGGCGCATGAAATTTTGGAAGCTGGCTCTCTTGCCATTTTCAGGCAAAGAAGTCCCTAATCTGGTGGACCCCTAGGAATAAGTTATTCTCAATCACTGCGCATCACAAAAACAGTAACCTGTTAAGATATGTACCTGAAAACAGATCTAATCCAAGGGTAGTAACAGGAAAATGCCTACAAAAAAATTAAAAATCAACTACAAGGCCTAAAAATAAAACCTGGATCAATCCACAAATTAAAAACCATAAAAAGAGCCCTAACTCAGACTGATCACACAACAAACATGACACAAAGATCCTTAAAACACGTACTTAAATTCTTAAGACAACTAACACCATATGCGGAGAAAACTGTGGATCTTCATGGGTTCAAGTTACTTTATACACCAAGAAATATAAATGTACTATTTAGTCAAAGTGGATCATAATGGCATGGCAGCACATCTCACCAGACGTGACTGTGAAGGTTCCAATGTCGTGGATGGGACTGATGATGATATGTTGTGGAATGACAGTGAAGAGGTTGGGGATGTTAGGATAGGAGTGAGTGTGATGCAGATGAAAGCACTGAACGTAAAGGTGGAGAAAGTGACACTGATTGGTACAGGTAGACAGAAAATGACATGCTTTGTTTGTTAAATGTATGAAATTAAGAGTAAAATACTTTTTCTTAGCAGACATTTTATTTTTGCAGGGTCATCTTAGATTTGGATAAATATATTTTCCCTTGGCAGACGTGTGTTTCTGGGGGGTTGTCTTAGATTACAGTAGTGTTGCACTTGGATAAATAAGGTATAATCCCATAATGACTCTGTCCACATTCTCATACAATGGACAAATATATGTGACATAAGAACTACGTGACAAAAGGCAAAATAGGTCTCACATTAAGTAATGTAGAATAATGCCAATATAAACCAAAATCCACCATCTGTGGATTTCAACTATTCTGATTTGTGCAGTACACCAAAATGCTTCAAACTATTATAATGCTTTGTGGAAAAACATAAAACAAAGAAGTACCTTTGCTTGTGAATCATTTTCTTCACTCCCACTAGATGGCCGAGGAGAATCCGCAGCAGCAAACAGCTGAGCTAATGAAGGGCTTGGAGATGCTGGAATTACAGGGGATGGACTCTGGATTACTCTTCTTGGTTTTGGGCCTGGTTTCCTTCGAGCTGGAAAAGGTATTAAATATCAAATATTAATGCACCTCAAGTTAAAGGGAAAAGAATGCAGTGTAGACAACAGTGAAAATGAAGGAACAATTGATGAATGTGCCTAGAGATACCAAGTAAAAATGGTTGGGACAGATACAAGTGGTTCAGGGGTAGAATCCCATGGAGGGCTGTTATAAGAAAGATGTTTCTGAAAAGGAAGGAACTTCTTGACCAAATCAGTAACCATTAGTTTCCAGAGGAAGACCCTATCCTATGAAGGTGGCTACTTTTAAAATTTAATTATAAAATATAACAAGGTAAAAGGGTAAAGCCATCCATGTACACACTATGAAAGCATATAGTGGCAGTAGAGGCATAGTGCCTAATAAGATGGGCAGGGCATGTAGCATGTATGGGGGACAGAAGAGGTGCATACTGGGATTTGGTGGGGAAACATGAGGGAAACAGACCACTTGGAAGACCCAGGCACAGACAGGAGAATAATATCATGGTGGATCTTCAGGAAGTGGGATGGGGAACATGGACTGGATTGATCTGGCTCAGGATAGGGACAGGTGACGAGCACTTGTAAACACTGTAAAGAACCTTAGGGTTCCATAAAATGGGAATTTCTTGACTAGTTGAGAACCAGTTTCCTTCTCGAGCAGAATTCTGCTCCATGGAGTAAGCAAGTAAGTAAGCAAGCAAGCAAGTAAGTAAGTAAGAGATATAGATAGCTCCAGCCATTCATAATCCTGGCACTAGTTCGAGGTGAGTGCAAAGTCTCATGCCCCACCCACTTCACAAATGTCTACATCCAAATGAGAAGCAATTTGCAAGACCTTTCCGCTGATGATATTACCATCTATAGAAGTATTACTTGCATGCACTTGCTTAAAGAGTAGATCCCAGTTTCTCTGGCAGTATTTCAACCATTTTTTGGAGAAAGTCCCACATTGAATTAACTTCTTCAACTGCTTCAGAGTTTTTCACAAGTGTACTTAATGTAAACACTGAAAGTCCCACCTGCAATACCTTTTCAACACACATTCCAATACATGCACCACTAAATTCATTAAATATCTGTTATCACTTAACGTAAATGACTTCCACTTTCTTGTACATAAATTTCACTCTTTGCTGTGAAATTATGAGTCCACAATACAGTTTGATCGACGAAACTTGTATACAATTCAGGACCAAAGGCACATGGTAGTAGTTAACTGTACAATCAAGCACTAAAGGAATTAAAAAAGTTGATGGCTGTACCCTTTAAACTTACTGCCATCTATGCAAGATCTGTCTTAACTAACACAACATGTAGACCAGACAGAATTAACTGAGATGCCACTAGCAATGCTTTGCTGGAGGCATATAAAAATACTACGAAGAAACTACAAATTGTAAAATCCATTCCAGAAAAAGTCAGGGAACTAAAATTCATGAAAATATAACACTGCTCTTATGAAAATAAAGTCAGGAACTTACAAAAACTGTGTAAGTCACGGAAAATGCAAAAGTGGATCCATCAAAATGAGGTTTTACTGTACTAACCTAACTATCCTAACTAATGTATCTTAACATATCCAATAAGTTATATTTATTTTGCCCTGATTTAGTCTGGTACTGAGATCAGACAAGTTTGCTGACAACTGTATTCAGTGAATTTTGTGATTATTTATAATATTGACAATGTGACAAAATATGTCACAAGAATGTTTAGAATATGGACAACACATTTAGTTTTCCATTATTAGCATGCTTGTGGGAGACTTGTAACATGTTTCAACCACACGACCTTCCTTTCTTAACACATCCACTTCCACAATCCGCTTAGTCACTTAGAGATGCCATGTTGGAACAATCTGTACTGCAGTTTGGGCTTTTACAAGTACACTCTGACACTTTTCCTTCCAAATGCACTCTGGGCAAGTAATTTTTGACTCTGTTACTAGATGGGACATTCAATGACATTTCTCGACCATGTGTAAATTATGTGCTATCCACTGTAAAATAATACAAACTGACAACATGCTACAGACGTGCGAGAACTGAAAATGTTAGGAAAGAGAAACTAAACCATGTATTACATGCTAAACAGAAGACTTACATGTTCTTTCGGTGACTCCTGGTGTCATTGCTGGAGTGCCAAGAGAAGCAGAAAGGGATGACAGAGACGAAAGAGATGAATGTTGAGCACTGCTGCTGCCTGTACTGCTCATGGACGAAGACTGATGAGGTTTCAGGGAGAGGTTAAGAGGGGCCTCAGTTTCAGGTGTTGAACTGGCAAAAGCAGGGATATTGAGTGGAATAGTGCCGTTACTGCTGTGTGCTGGCAACTTAATTAATTCCACTCTATCCCTGTCACGCTCCTGAGAACCAGAAACTGGACTATCACGATAATCTGGAGGCTCATGAAGCTGGAAAGAAAAGAATTCCAGTTTTAGTAAAAAACTATTTGCTGCCATTTCCACAAAGAAACGTTTTCAGAATGTAAGGTTAAGACCTTTTCAGAATGCAATATTCTATGCTTTCATTTGACATGATACATATCTTTCAACATCCATACACCGCCCTGCACTTCATGTTTGCCTGAATATTCTACTTTTATCACATATTGCAGTCTCCTTGGTTACGACACTGTGCAGTGTGGTAAAGCTGATCCTAACAGATAGCATTACAGACAAAACAGACTTCAGTTTCTCTATTCAGAACCATATGTTGATGGTACTAATGAAAATTGAACTTGCTTAAATTATTAAAATTAACAACTCTAAATTCAAGATATTTAGTGGTGACAGTTTTGGCATAACATCGGCATTTTATCCTGCACCTACCTCCCTACCATCCGAATCTAAACACAATGGTGAAAAAAATGGCTTCTGCCAAATACTGGGTGACTGGAAAGAGGGTGACTTTCAACCTACTGGACATGAAAAAAATGACCAAAGACAAATTTTCATTAATAACAATAGCAAACAAGCATGCAAAATAAATCAATAAAGTATTACGAACAGAATGAACACGTGATGGACAACATTCTTTGACATTTTTACTATCAACATCCAAAAATCTGATTCTGATAAAAACCAGGATGTTGTTGATGATGAATGTGGAACACTTCTGTTATCATTGCACTCTGAAGAAATGCTGCACTGAGGTAAAAACACACACTTGGGTTTTCTGACAGACAGGTGAGATTCTGTACGCATGTTCACTCCCCTCATTTGCTGTGTTACCACCCATACTCTTCTAGTATACGAGGCTGCAAGCCGGCAGCTGGTGCACATTGGTGACATAACACTATGAACAGGCTACAGGTGGTTACCAAAATTCTGAGTACCATGGCTGCTGATATATGAAAATACACTATCTACCCTTAAAGACACTATGTGAACCTCCACTGCTGTGAAAACCTCATATTTTACCTTAATAGTATGTACTTAAACTTACTAACAATGCAATAAAATCTTCTCAGATGGAGGACCCCAGTTCCAGCCATGTTTGGGTATTGCATCACATCATAGCATGATGAAAGAGCTGGAGCTGGAATCTGAAAGGCTGGTGTATGTGACTCACCTGACACATTTGCCAACACAAGAGGATTTTAATGAACTTTGTGACTGTGAAAGACAAATAACATAAATCACTAATAGCTGACAAATACAACTAACATAATTTTAACAGTCATCACATACCAACTTCATAAAGTAGTTCTAAAGAAAGAACTTTAACCTTTTCAAACCATTTATATTCAATTTTCATTTTTAAATTTATCCCCCACCTTATGCCTGGGTCTATTGGTTTTTCAACTCAAAGTACACATTTCCCATCTCTTCCAACAGGCTATAAGTATCTCACTTGGTAAGTGACATTAGATTAATATACACATATCTACTTTATGGGGTCGGTAATTCAGTTTTCAAGATCACCTCCAACTGTGCCCTTTGCCACAGAATGGACAATTTCAAGAAACTGATAAAAACTTCATTCTAAGTACATGGGGAAAACTACTATGGCTAGTTTTACTTAAGCAGCACATAAATTACACCAGTTTCTTAAAATAAAAAATACCAACAGGATTTGTATTAATGAAAACACATTAATCCAGGTATATAAGTCTGAAACTGCTGGCATAACAAACCAATGAAGATCTGAATCAGTAGAATTTCCTATGCTCAAAAAATCAGCTTTCCAGAATATGCCAAGGCATGCACACTTGCCACAATTGGAACATCGAGACATGTCTCAGAACGTGTTTTGTATCACACTTATTCAGCACTGATGTATACACACAACATTGCCTACAATAAACTAAAACTTACACGCTTGGTTATGCGGACAGAAGGATAGCAGTGTCAAAAAAAGATCACTCCAAGAACATTTATTTTATTCAAAAGCAAAGCAAAAATCTGCCATGCTTCATCGACCTCAAATTTGTTCCATACTATGGAATATTCTTCTGTCACTCCAATTTTTGTAGTCCTTTCAGTTTCAATTTCTTAAGCACAAGAATAAAAGAATTCAGAGATATTCTTGGCTCAGGCAGAAACCATCATTCCTACATAAACCCATCCACATATCACCTGTCAGATTTAACTCGTACCCTGAACAAGAGACAGCAAAATACTCAGAAATGTTAGTAACCACCTATATGATTGCACAGTGTCACAACTCAGAAGATCAGAGTCCATACTTCAATTTTCTGAGAAACCTCAAACCTCATACCTACTATTATTTCTCAGTACCCAAAGTAATTCAACTCACTGGCTCATCCAATAGTTTCATTCCCTGCAACTATTTTTGTGCTTATGAGTTTTGTCACTTCCCAACATTTAACTACCCTGATCTACTTCACTTATTCTGCAAAACCATTCAAAAATTCTGATATAGCATGCATTTAACTTACTCGGCTACGAGGAAATCTCCTGCCTCCCCTTTCGATGAGCAAGCCTGTGGATGAATGAGCAGCCATCACACTTACAGATGGAGGGTCCAGAGAGATTGTTTTCTTGCGACCTCTGTTGGTTGTGCCTGGGATCTTAGGCCCAACTATGGACGACGTATACTTGATTATTTCAGTGTCAGGAGGAAGACGGACCCCACCAAGAATACTTGCAGGATCACTGCAATGCATCAACAAAAGCATTACAACATTTCTGCTTCTAACACAACCTCCTTTCAGATACGGTACAAAACAACCAGTTACTGGAGCAGGGAAAATATAAAGGTCATGAATTCTGAACTTAAAATTCTTACATTTTTCATATAAGGTAAAGGTGAATGACCTATAACAGCACACACCTTGCAAGGTAGATATGGATATTTTAACCGTGTTACACTTAATATGCATGGAGAACTAGAAAAATATTTGGAACTGAGTTGATAATGGATCATTTTTACTGAGACATGTAGTCACAGTTCATATAAGGTAACAGCTGCAAGTATAAACATTTCAGCACCATTACAAAAGAAAGGTGGATCTCAGTAATTACACAGCTACTTGTCTTTGCAAGAACAATGTCACACAAATTTACATTAAGTTAAAATACTGATTGTGCATGATTTTCACTACGTGGAACAAAGGTTTATCTCAAATTTTTTAACATGTTCATACAAGGTGTGATAAATTATGAGATCTGCAGATGGCTGCAGTACTACTACAGAGTCAGGACAAAACTTCTATGCAAGGTAAAATGCATGGTGAATCAGGTGAATAATTTAATGTCCATTTCCATTTTGTACCTTCATTCATCAGAACTCATAATACCTAGTCATGCAAGGTTCAGTCTTTTTACCATCTACAATTTTCATTCTTGCATGAAGTGGCACATTTCAAACAAGGGTTTTTACAAGAGCTTTCAATAATGTCAGCCATGCATCTGTGATAATTATAGCCTGCATTTTCAATGGTATTTTTTAAGGGATGATACAAATTCAACTACCCAGGTATTTACTGATGCATATACAGGCAAATGTAATACAACAGAGGACCTTCCACGCACGTGAGCATTGCAATAAACTATGGTGCATATAAACAAATGTATTCATTTACTATTTATTTCATAAGTTGTAAAGTTCTATCACATTAATACCACCCTTTTCACCACTGCACTAATTTGTTTTCTTGTAACAGCTGACATTTGCCTGAGATTGTGTGTGCAAAATGTTTAACACAACTATACAGGCACATGCTTTCTTTACATAATTTAAAATCAGGTACTGATTGGAAATCCCACAATTTGAAATTTTACCCACTTCAGCTAAATCACAGATGCAGTACATTATATTGCACAGGTACGCTCCCAATTAACACAACAATCGCATTTTGGCCAACAGCATACAAAAATTCCTCACTTATTCACAAAATTACTTATTTACTACAATGTGTGTCAGAAATGTATGGACAATATTTCAAGTTGCTGCACAGGAATCTACAATTCCAAGATATGCCACTGATATAACACCTACTTCACACCAACTCTTTATGCAAAATAGCAGGAACATGCTTGGAAAATACAAATACTCAAAGTTATAGCACACTTTTTGACTATTCTGATTGGCTGGTGTGTGTGAGCATGTGTATATGAACTAAATAAAACCTACTCCTTGATACATAGCACACATACCAACACAGTAAATACAGACATGACGCTCACCAGTTTTAAATGCTGTCGGTTATATCCACGACCACAACTTGCTAACTAACCCCATCCATACAGGACAGTACTTCAGAAGCTAACAGATCCTCTAAGAGTCAAGAAATTTCCCACACTTTATGGCACCTGAAGATGCGATGGAATGTTCACCCAAGCCCACAACTCGGACATCTTTTAAACCAGACAAATCAAGTCCATGGCCTCCATCCCACTTCTTCAAGATCCATTTTAGCATTATTATCCTCCAGGTACACCTCAGTCTTCAAGCAGTCTCCTTGCAACATGTTACTCCCCCTCCCCCCAGCAACCAGAACCATGTATGTATTTATCTTCCCCCCCATATATTACACACGCCCTGCCCATATCCTCCTCCTTCATTTGATCACCCTGATAATATTTGATGCACAGAAAAAATCGTGACACTCCTCATTACACAATTTTGTCCAGCCTTCTGTTACTTCATCCCTTTTGGGTCCTAACAGTTTCCTCACCATCCCAACACCTCCAGCTTATACATACTAGTTTTATTTCCAACTACTGCACAAAGTCTGTTTTTGTGCTCCCATATGTTTTCACTGTCTAGTGTGTACACCCATCGGCATGGAATATGTATAACACTGAATGTACCTCCAGCTTATGTTCTTCCCTTTTTGTGAGACAGAAGTTGCATGCCCATCCAAAATGGATGACAAAATAATAGTTCTGCTTATTAACATTCTGTTTTTAGATACCAAATGGGAAACTGGAAAATAAATGCATCGATTTACAGTCCATGTGAAATTTGGAGGGAAAAAACTGGTACGTTCTTTGCGAGTTGGGCAGGCATACCACAACAATAAAGAGTACATCAAAATAAAATATTCCAACACACCTTCCTTCCCTACTGCAAGCAATGAACAGAAAAGAGAAGTAACAATAAATATCATATTTACACATGGTATAACAAAACACCTGTAAGACATTATTATGGAACTGAAGTTAATAATCTTACAGTATCTGTTTCTTAATAACAGCTTTACACAGTTTGAGCAGCAATTTACCAAAGTTATATCCTTCTAAACAAATGCTCGTTTACACTGGGGTGACCAGAAATGAAAAATAGGAAAAAAAAGGACACTTTACCGTTATGGTTGAAAATGCTTCAAATGTTTACTGCTTATAAAAGTAATACTTAAAACTGACAGAACGTCACAATGAAACAGACATAGCCTATTTATTCTAAACTCACAAATTATTAATAAAAACTATACAGGTATGTGTACCAGTGTTAAAGATGTGAAGAGGAAGACTGTGATGGATCCTGAGGCTGACTACTATCTTCTGCACCTGTTACAATATTGTAAGTATAAAGAGTGTCCAGAAAATAATGCCCCTTCTTCTTTTCTCAGTCAATATTTATTTCTCAATCATGAAAATTACACATTGTTAAGACTGATGATTGTTTATCAATACCCGGTTTTTCCTTAAAGAATCCATCCACTTTCACGGCCTTATACCAGAGAAGAATAAGCATGTCCAAATCTTGTCCGTACCATGCCCTGTCTTGCTCACATAGTCAATATCTCGAATGATGTGACTAATACTGCCTTAGCTGACTAAAAGACTCAGTACCAGTTGTCAGTTTGTGAAGTGTCGATCTTTGAGAATGACGGCATCAGCATGCTGCAGAGCTTCTTCACTAACAGCCCTTATAGGTTGGCCCGAGAGGTAAAAATCACAGAGCTCACCCTTTCAACCCAACAACTAACAGTGAATCTGTTGACTACAGCACTTCCATAAACATTGGAAAAAACATTTGTGGATGTTTCTCACTGACTCTTCCTCACCAACAAGGATATATGATCAGATGATTCTCCTTTAACATTCTAGATGTCAATTATTTTAATTTCTATTCCTTTCTCAGGTGTAAAATGCCTAAAAAAAACTGGTACCAATTTCAAACTCTTATGGACTGAGGTGTCCATCATGAGAGAAAAATATTTGGCACTGATCATATCTTCACATATATGCTGCATCACAAAAAGGCCAAAAGGTTCACTACCACTGACACAAATTTTGTTATCAAAAATGGAAATTTTTACATACAGATTTTTTTATGACTGCAGAAGTAAAGCCCATTAACAGAAATGAGAGATGGTGTTTAAAAGCATGGAATACTAACCTTTGTCTGCAGCAAAATGTCCATTTTAATCTATTTTGTTGTAAGAAATGATGCAAGTTTTTGCAATGAAACTCTATTTGATACAGCAAATTTGTTTCATCTTTGCATATTGCACAGTATCTTACCATCATCCAAGCACAGTAAAAAATGATAAGCTGCAGGTATTAAGAAACACTTTTTCTCCAGTGCATTCTCCTCTTAAGAACAGGACATCTGCCTTCATTCATCCATGAAAATGCACTCTACACTGTGGCAATGACCTTAAATTATTAATAATCTTTTAACTAAATTCACAAGCTTTATGTGTAATATTACTTCACACAAACTGGCAACAACTGGTAACCAACTCTGCACAAAAGCCTATTACCTCCAGACTAATCAAAACTGGTAACCTTAACACTGGCAGCAGCAAATGATGCAATGTTGTTTGGAGTTGCCAACTACAGAAAAAAAAACATTCTTCACCAATCATTCTAGGCTTCATAAGATCATTAGGCATTAAAGTCACTGTTAGGCACCAAAGTATAACTACTACAAACATTGGTACAAAAACAGAAATGAACAAAAAAAATAAAAACAGTATACACTCTGTTGTACATTTGTCAGGACAAAGGTCAATGAGACAAACAGTGAAAAACAGGATGATCCCATTAAAAACAGAATGTCTGATCACCCTAAATTCTACAAGAAAGTTAAGTTAGAACGGATTTTAATGTAACACCGTGGTTATTGTATATTTTTTATATTAAGTAATTAATTCTATTCCTCAAGCATTTTAATTTACATGTATTTATTCTTTCTTCTTTAAAACCTGTGAACAACAATGACAGACTATGAAGAACATGTATTCTTTCTTTTGGGTGATTCTCCGGGGTCTGAATTTTATGTGCCAAAGTTTTGGAACATACTGTTTGTTCCATTTTCCTTTTGCCATAAGATATGGAATTATCAACAAATGTTAATTTTTCATAATGCTGCTGCTGCTCCTACTACTATTAGTATTACTACTACTACTATTACTACTACTACTACCACCACCACCACAACTACTACTACTATATAAGAGCCCAACTTGGGTCCTAGCCATCTCTTTCATTTTGCATACTTACACTTAAAACACTAAAAAATCTGTCTGAACTACTGATTGTCCAGCAGTTAACCAAGCCTACAGAGTAGATCATAATACTATATTACAACAAATACTTGTACCTTTAACACAGAAGTATTCCAGGTCTTGTATTAAAACCAACTGATGTGAGTACTGAAGTAAGTATTTCTTATTTCATTACCTGATAATGCTTGGAGAAGGGTGAGCACTTGCACTTGAAACAATTGGCGAAATTTGCCGTTCTCTCTCACGGTCCCGATCTCTCTCTCTTTCCCTGTCCCTCTCATCTCTTTCTCGGTCACGCTGTTCTCTCTCTCTATCCCTCTCTCGATCTCTGTGATGTGAATGAGAGCTGTGACTACCTAAACTTGCAGTGGGTATATTCGCTGTTACAGATGACAGTGATGAGAGCGAAGAGGATGTTGTAGTGGTTTTTGAGCCAGACACTGATTTACTACCGGATTTACTAGTTGATACTGAAAACAAAATGTAAATTATGAAACATACTGCATTGCAAATTGTCATTTATTGTAGTAACGTAACACCCCAGAGCAATCTGTTTCGAGACATCAAGTCATTCGCCTAGTCAACTGTCCCTTTTTCTAAACCCCAAGGACAAGTTGTCACACCCATAATGGTCCATCAATGGTCCTAATTCTAAGATAAACTCTCACACCATATTTGTCAAGACCTAGGTTCATATTATTCCCCTACATGTATCTGCATCTTCCATGGTATCCCTTCTCCTAAGGTTTTCAACTATAGTTTTGTATATGTTTAGTACCTTTCTCGTGCATGGTACATGCTCCCATTCCTCTCATCCTCCCTAACTTAGGGAAGAGTGTAAACATTGAAGCTCTTTATTATATACCTTATTTCCTGCTTCACAAGAAGCATTTTTTACTGCAGAATGCTCAAAGACAAATCTCTGTAATTATCTTCCATCCACTTCCCCAGATATTATTCCCAATTATTTTTCTATAACTCTAAGACAAAAATGATATCTCGTTTAAATTCAAACAACTAATAACGCAATAATCCTTCTCAGTATTTCTTTGGCATATGTATTACATCATGATGGCCTGTTTCAGCCAAAACACAATGAAAGCAAAGTTATAATACATATTATAAACATTACCTGTTGTGAATGATGGGTTTTTCTGAATGTAATTACCATCTTAACCGCACAGAGGTTTTTGTATGCCCATACTGGTTCTTTCTACAGTACCATAATAAAGGCATTGTTTAGCACTGCCAAATGCATATCTGACCATTGTCTAGTTGCACTAAGTCATTTTTAACAGGTCCACTCTCTGGGGTAGTTATCTTTGATGTAACCTTCAGAAACATTGTCTACAATTACACAGTCTCCTGATGATGGCTACATATAACCAAACATGCAGGATGAAAACCAGATTGGTCTTTGCATTGTGTTTGTCACTGTTACACTGTAGTCTGTCTTACGACAGGTCCATAAGCTTTTCAAAGCGAGTTCCCCAAAGGATGTCTCTTAGTGTTTCCTTTTTCAATTTCCAGCATCCTCCCATTCCCTTAAGGTTATCCAGTTGCTGCTTACATCTTCTTCCTCGTCCTCCCATGACGGCTATCCTATCCTCAATTTTTCCTTCAAAAACATGAAGTAGAAGGCAGTTCCTACACAAGATGTGACCAATCTAGTTAAGCATCTTTTATTTCATTGGATACAGGATATTCCCTTCCTCTGATTTCTTCACTTCTTCATCCATCTCCAGCAACACAATGCACACCTTTCCAGGTATTTCTGATCTACTTTGTGAAGTATCCACATTTCACCACCACACAAAAGCTATGCTCCAAATGTAGCACTTCACTACATTTACATATAAGTCCAGTTTAGTAGTAAAAAGAGTCTTCTTGTTGGATGATGTTTTTTCCATGGCAATTCTGGATTTAATCTCACATGTGCATGTGCATTTGTTACCATGCTACCCAAAAACTTGAAATACTCCATATTATCTAGCTGTTTTTGATCTATCATAACCTGTATTGTGGATGGTTACCTTAACAGTCTCATCACGTTAGTTTTTTCACATCCATTTCCATTCCATAGAATCTACCAATTTCATTTATTCTATCCGTCATGCCCTGTCTCACGTTTCTTCCTTAACCATCAGTTCAAAGTTATCTGCATATTTCACAGTGTGAATTACTTGTCCTCCTCCTTTGAATCCTCCAGACCATTCAGGAGCTACCTTGGTAAGGTATCATCATCATCATCATCATTGGCACAACAGCCCCTTTTGAGCCAAGGCCTTCCTCAGAAGCTTCTGCCAGTTGTCCCTGTTCCTGGCGGCATTCTTCCAATTTCTCTCCCCCAGCTTCCTGGCATCTTCCGTCACACCATCTTCCCATCTTAGTTTCGGTCTGCCCCTTTGTCTTCTTCCTTCTACCACAGCAACGAG
>Ga0268261_10001537_pt1 | contig 15975 bp, 12 predicted proteins | sample TergutNc150P1_FD_190353 | JGI IMG/M metagenome (GOLD analysis project Ga0268261, IMG submission 190353) | Nasutitermes corniger P1 segment gut microbial community from laboratory colony in Florida, USA - Nc150 P1 (SPAdes) (version 2) | ecosystem: Host-associated > Arthropoda: Insects >... | reverse complement strand
GGGGGGGGGGATTAAATTTCGGGTGAACATAATGTTTCCCAAAACCACAGTTGTAATTCTGCTTTATTCTTACACAACCACAAGTTCAGATTTGCTTGACTTAAACTTCATCTTACTTGAGAGGATATTTAAATTTAGCGAATGGCTTACAAAAAACATACTACTTGAACAGAAGAGATAAAATTATGAAACAAACAGCATTTTGTGGAAAATAAAACGGAGATTATGCAGGATATCTTAAAAATTCTGTGAATTCCCTTGTTGTCTAAATATACAAAATGAATTTCTAGAAGTGTGTTCCTATATGTTTGCATATGCAGGTCTCTAAAGTTCAAGGTATAAAAATGTTATCCTACAGACAATTCTTAGATCAGTATTCTACTGTCCACAAAATAGTGACCAAAACAATCTTTATCTGAGGAGATTATCACACCACCATCCAGTTATGATGTGGTATAATTGAAAACTATGTTTTTCAGTTGGAAGTAGCATTACCTTGTATCATCACCTCTGCATGTCAATGATTCTAGGAATGAGTGCTTGAGTAATTCATTGTTATTATTTCTGTACCCAAGTGCTGTTATTCCTGTTTTCCTATTATTCTTGTACATAAGGCCTACACACTGTAGCCTGCTGTGTTGTGCCCTACAAAGCAGGTCAGGAAGCTTGACTAACAACTGAAATCATTGAAGAAGTGAAGAAAAATGTGACTGAGAATCAAATGGATCATCATAGTTAAACATCTTGGATTAGCACCAACCAAAAAATAAAATGACAACTACCCTCGATGGGGGACCAGCGCAGAAGATGAAGAGGGAGAAATGTATGACCTTGAACTAGTGCGGAGTTTTACCAAAGCACACACTACTTAAAAAACTGTTAAATCATTCTCTTACGCATACGGCAAAGTGAGCATGATTAACAGAAAATTTCAGCTGAAATGTAAGACTTCAATAAACAGTTGCCAATTACAGATTTCTTTAGGGAAAAAGTGATTTCCACATAGGTATCAACAAAACTTCTTTATTACCTTTTTATATAGGCTTCTGTGAAAAATTTAAGATTTTCAATTTATGTTGCTGTCTTGTGTGTCTTCTAAATTTTAATCCTTCCCCACAACCATCACATTTCCACATTTGTTCTCTTTCCACAGTCTATTGAGAAACAATGGATGAAGATTTCACTTTAGCCTCAACATCCTGATGCAACATTATAGTCCACTGACAAAGAGATAAGCCCTGGCATGAATACAATAGACACGATTTCAGTTGTGTTTGACACTGCTACCACCAATCCTGCAAGCACCTGCACAGTGCACTCACAATATGCTACACCACACCCACTCAACCCACAGTCTACAGGCAACATGCTGCCCATGGCACAGTGTTACGTTACCCACAGAGAAGTTTGAAATGAGAAAAGGCCTTTAACCCTTTAAACGCCGAGTTAAATCCCATCTGCCGGCATTATTAGGAGCTCACCATATTTTCCACGTTAGCGCGTTAAGGGTTAAACCCTTTCCCTGGAAAAGCTGAGATAAAACAAAAAAGAATTTTGGAAAATTATGAGCTGTTCCTTTATGGAGACACACACTACTTTACTAATTCATTCTGTAAAAATGTGCAAAAAATGGCATCACTTTAGCCTAGGTTGTGAATTCAATTCCCTTGTAAATTCCTCCTATTATTATCAGTATATTTTTATTGCACATGATATACATAAAAATTACATAATTAAAATTATAAACATACATACACTTAAACATTCTTTACTCTGATCATGAATATCATGTCACCCACAAGCAGTTGCAAGTTTGCCAAAGATGTCCATGCCACTTAAAACGTTGAGGAGGTCTGCACTACATGAGTAGCTTGATGTTTCCAGGCTATATATCGCAGCAGATCTGTCACTCCCACTGACAGCAGCCATCTAGTGCCCCATCCCCTCAATGCACCAGACATGACCATTCCCACACAGATTACCTCCTGGTCTGCCATCTATACCTTACCTGCTCCTGAAATCTGTTAGTCAGACCATACTCATTATTACACAGGACTTCTAATGTATTTATTTACAATTAAGCTACAATCAGAACTAATGGGATCTCACCTTTCTCAATGTAGTTCTTGGGTACCCAGCCTGGCAAGTCCTCTTCATCCGGAACTATTGGCATCATTCTTCCAGTATGCGGACGGCCAAACCCTGAGTGCTCATCCTCAGGTGGAGGAGGTGGTGGCAGTGGAGGTGAAACATTGCCAGAACGATGCTGATGATGCACAGCCTGAGCTGGTGAATGATGATGAGGCAGGGTGTGGGAGTGGTGGATGTGATGGAGACCAGTGTGATCAACTGTGTCACCATCAGTACTATTCATCACAACTGACATTGGAGATGGAGGAGCTAAAACAAGTAACACATTTGAGTCACATACACAAAACATGGGTTCAACCTATCAACTGTCCAGCACAAGAAGTTTCATGGAAATAGGTATCTGTTCATAAATACATTAAACACACACAAAAAGACATGCGCACGCGCACGCACACACACACACACACACACACACACACACACACACACACACACACATTATATTTTTATGATATTAAAAATTTCATTTACACTGTTCATGTATGGAAGCCAAGTTCCATTTTTTACATTTCAAAACATACTAGGGTGTGTCTGAAAAGTTCTCAGCCTAACAATGAAAAAACAAATGTATAATTTCAAAATTATTTTTATTCTTCAACATAATCTCCCTTAATTCCCTTAATTTATTTCAGCGATGCTCCAGCGCTGTTATTCCATCCCTGTAGTGGTTCTTCGTAAGATCTGCAAAATACCCCTCTACAGCTGCATTCGTCTCTTGATTCGAAGAAAAACGCTGACCAGCGAGGAAGAGTTTGAGTTTTAGGAAGAGAGAGAAGTCAGAGGGAGCCAAATCCAGGGAATAGGGTGGATGTTCCAACAATTCATAGTGCAGATCCCTTAATTTTCCCATTGCCAAAACACTTTTGTGGGCGGGTGCACTGTCCTGATGAAAGATGATTTTTTTTCCTTCTGCAAACTGGGTCTCTTCTCAAGAATTTTTTCATCTAGTCTGGTTAAAAGATTGGGATAATATTCTCCGGTTATTGTTTTACTCTTTTCAAGATAATCAGTAAATAAATGCCTTCAGCATCCCAAAACACCAATGCCATGACCTTTCCTGCTGATGGAACTGACCTTGTCTACTTTGGCGCTGAACAACCAGCTTCTGTCTACTGTTTTGACTGCTGTTTGGATTCTGGTGTGTAATGGTGAATCCAAGTCTCATCCATAGTAATAAATCAATGCACAAAATCAGTTTCATTTTTGTTAAAACGCTCCAAGCACTGTTCAGAGATTTTCATGCAAGTGTGTTTTTGATCTCCTCTGAGCAAGCACGGCACCCGTTTTGCACAAAGCTTTTTCATATCCAATTCTTCATGCAAAATATATCATACACATTCTTTTGAAATGCGTATAGTCTCAGAAATTTCAAGCACTCTCATCTGCCAGTCTTCCAATACCATAACATGCACTTGTTCAATGATTTCTGGTGTTGTTGCACTTTTTGGGCATCCTTCACATGGATCATCTTCAAGGCTGGTACGGCCACGTTTAAACTCAGCAGCCCATTTCTTAACTGTTGAAAACGAAGGAGAAGAGTCGCCATAAACTTTTATGAACTTTGAATGAATTTCATTTGGTGTTAAACTTTCTTTTACAAAGAATTTTATAACCGCACGATGCTCAATTTTATCCATTTTAAGGGATACAGACAAAACTCCTGCTTCAGACAGCTGTATAAAACAAGCTACTTGATAGAATGACTTGCAATTTCACATGGATGCTTATGACAGATGTACCAACTTAGGAAAAAAAAATCTTGCCGATATTGTTGCCACCTATGGTTGAGGCCAAGAACTTTTCAGACCACCCACGTAGAATTCTGAAATAATTTAAAGAACGACCAGTTGTTTGTGAAAGGAAGAGGATGTGATACAATCATTTAATATGCCTATCATGGTGTTACCACATTCACTAACACAGAATACAGATAGAGGGTGTTTCTAAACACAAAAGCAGGGTGCTAAGCAACCTACTTGGACCAAAGAAGCAGAAAATTAGGAGGATGGTGACAACTGCATGAGAAATCCATACATTTTTCTTCTTCACCAAATATTATTAGGGTGATCAAATTAAGTAGCACAAGATGAGCATTGCAGATACGAGGAGTGAATTATGGTCATTAAACCTAAAAGGGAAAAGGACGCTAGGAAGAAAGAGGTGTAGACGTAAGGATAATAACCGCTGGGATGTTATAGAAATAAGGTGTGAATGTTCGGGTTTAATGCCTCTGGCTGTGTACGGCGTCCATTAACAAGCCCTTTCGAATACAGTAATAAAACATTCATTTTCATAAAAGCAGAACACAGCTTAATCAACTTGGCAAGCATCAGCTTCTCGGGAAATAGGTGATGGTGTTACTTAGTTAAACTTTATTGGCAGCAAGACAAAAATGAGAAACTCACGTGGCATGCTGGAGTTGTGGTCCAGCACATATGAGTTGGCTGGTGGTGGAGGAGGAAGAGACTGTGTGTGTGCTGACTGCACAGTCTGTTGAATGTTGTGTGGTATTGGGTGCACCATGCCAACTTGAGGGGGTGACATAGGAGGAGAGGGATGGGAAACATGCTGTTGAGTGTGATGAGGCAGCGTATGGGAATGCACATGTGCTGAAGGAGGCATTGGCAAGGTGCTATACCCTGCACCCCTCTCTCCTCGACGAGGGTGTCCCAATGGATAGTTCGGCGCATAGTGACTTGGCACCTGTAAGCATCACATAATAGTCAGCAGATGTACAAAACAGCATTCATCACCTGAAGTCAAAATCAATTAGCAAATCATTCAGCAAAATAAAAAAAGCTTTATAATCCAACCAAATCAGCACAAAAGCCCTAGCTAACGTGCACTTCATTTAACAACACTATCAAGCCCTAAGATTTTACAGCATCAGAGACGGACGAACAGAAGGATGGATGGACATATGGACGGATAAATGAATGAGTAAAAAGGCAGTGTTGCAATGATACTGACATGGGAAAGCAGAAGTGGTTGGAGAAAAGCATACTCCACTATCACTTTGTCCACCACACATTCCCTATGGACTAGCCTGCTCAAAACTGGGCCTCCAAGATGAAAGACTGGTGGCTGAGTATGTTAGCTAACCTGGTGTATCCGACACAGCACTGCAGTAAGCACTTACAGCACCGCACAAAAGCACATACAATATACAGAAAAGTAAGAAAAGGAAAGAACATACTGGCATCATCATCAGAATTACACTTATTTGCTTCTTGTGGGTATTACAAAACACAATTTGTCCATTTTCTTGAGGGTCTTCTAAGCAACTTCTATCCATGGAATATGTTTAAATGTTTCTTAAGATTAATGCCATGAATTCACTCTTTCAGTGCCCTTCTGTACTAGCATAACATCGTACAAAATGTATTAACATGAGTTTTAAAAAGTAAACCTATATAATGCATCAGCTGTTTTGTTTTTTACCATAACTCTATGCTTCATACTGGACATAGTTTGAGACATTTTTGGAAACAAATTATCATCTATGAACTAATACTGGTGCAAAAAAAGGTGTAATTGTACAGTATATTGACCAGCTACTGACACTTTGCTTCACTCTTGCAAGGTTTTGACATACTTATACTAGTTGCTGACAGCCACCTAGAGCACTGAAACTGAAAAACATACCATATTTATCCATAGACAAGGTGATATTCCCCCCCAAATTCCTCACCTCCAAGGGGGTGCCCTTATAACAGCACATAAAGTTGAACATGTAATGTAATATGTATTTTTCTAAAACTTCAAGATTCTGAATGGGAACATCTTTCATTTTATTAAATAGGGTACTTCTTTCTCACACTTGGATATAAAATATTTTGTATATTTCTCAAACAAAGCCAATTTTGGTCACAGTTTAAAACGTCCACATTAGTTTACTTTTATTTAATCCACAATATGTTTGTGTTTCATCCAGTAAACATAAGTAAAACACAATTCTTGGGAGACATTTGTGGAAATGGGTGGATGTATGCTCAAGAGGCACGTGTACATTACCATATCATAAACTTGTTCCAAACAGAAAAACCTTAAGGAATCACTTCACAAACAATAAAGGGCATTTTCATAATGTTCATTTTAAAATACACTACCAAAAACCTAAATTATTCAGTTACATTATCCTAACAGGGATTCTTCGAAGGGACAGCACAGAGGACTATATAGCCCTGGATTAGAGACTAGTGAGGCCTCTTGGTGAGAAACTTACAACTATGCTATTTTATGTGATTTACCTAACTCCTGACATTCTTATGCACTGTCACTATCACATAGCCTTTGTCTCATCTAACCAGAGTGGCACTAACAAGTCAAGCAGAGTAAGGTCTAACCTGAGGTGGTGCTACAGCAGGTGGAGTCCTGTACTCTCTGGATCCCTTACTCAGGCTGCCTCCTGTGCGGACAGCCTGAGGTGGAGTTGGAGGTTTCGTTGTGGGAGCAGGACCCACCATAGCCCCCATGCCACTTGCTGATACTGAACCGAGGGACTGGATACTACCCTGACTAGAGCCTCGCTGCTTAGAGCGGGGCGTACCTCCTGTAGATGTTGTTCTAACTCCATGGCCGATATCATCCAAGGCTGAAAATGCACAGTTCATGCAATGTCAACATTAGAGAGAATATTTTGGTTTGACAGGGAAAACAAAGGTTTGTGAGGCAACAAGATTATCAGACAGGGGACAACACGCTGACATCTTTACAGAAAGTCACCAAAATTACACTACAATATAACAAAAGCATACCTGTGTAATCAATAGGCTTCCGTACATATTTAATTGGCTTCTCAGGATTAGCAGGGGCTATTATTTTGTACTGTCTAGTTGTAGTCTTGTTGGCCGTCAACACTCCAATTTCACGACGAGCCACTTTCTCTTTGTGAATCATCACTGTCTACAGATAAAAAAAAAACATAGGGCAATCAACATAATGACCACACACATTATCACTTTATAACAGACCCACACATCATCTCTGACTTTGCTTCCAATGAACCACACACGTAAATAACATACCTCTTTATTTACAGACTGCTATAATTGAGCAATGATGAAAAACAGAAAAAGAAATGATTTGGTGGCACAACATATGTCACTTAAAACTCTGATTGTTGTAAGAGGTTATGAGAGCAATAATTTCAACATTTTGTCTCTTCCACATCCCTCCTAGTTTTGTTTCCCTTTTTGAGTATCACTTCTGGGCACAAATCGCTCATGAGCAAAACAGAAGTAAACTTAATTTGGTACACCTTCCAAATACAGTGATATCTACACAAGACACTGTTGCCTGAAACCTAGGGGTATGGATTATCACCACAACTGCATAAGTTATGGGTACAAAAAAACCTACACCATTTTATCATAAGAGGTCAACAGAAGATTATGCATAAGGCAGTATGAAATCTGCAGTACATTATGCAAGCAAAAATACAGTATTTGTGCAAATGCTGCACAGGGAGAAACTCTTGGTGTCAATGATGCTGCACCCAATATACTCTACATACAATTTAAAAAAATGTGTACAGGAAGAACACTTGAAACCAGAAACCAGGTGAAATATACAACAGCCATGAGCCTGGATTATACTGGAAAGGCATGCATTGTGAAAAGAGAATTGTGGTCACCTTAGTCACCAGTAGCAAGAATGCAACCAGAAATCCCCAAATGACACAGTGATTTTGGGGAACAGGGGCAGAAAGGGAGTGAACAGGTAAACTGAAGTGAGCCAGACCTGGCTTAGAGGAAAACTTCCCCTGACAGTATACTATCTGTGCTGTTGATTTGGCCCATTCACACATGAGAGTGCCAGGTATTTGTAAACACACACAAAAATAGAAAGCAAGGTATAAGCACCTCTTATACTTATCTCAAAAGGCAGTGTGGTGACAGCCTGCTATGGGATATAAGGAGTGCCTGTAGTTGGTATAAAGTAGAATAATGTATAGTGTTCAAACGAAGTAGTTGAGTTGCACAAGATATTCTGTAACTGGTAAAAGTTGAGAGGAGTTGGACAAGACAGTGAGTTGTAAAACAACACCCGGTTGTTGGGAACACCTAATGTTTGTTAGTAGTTTTGGAGTTTAGGCCTATATGAGATATTCTGTAGAGTCTGTAGTTCTTGTAGTATTTCTTTAGATTTTATACATATATGTAATCAGTAGAGTTTATAATTATTAATTCACACACTTTTTACAAGCAAGTACCTACAGTAAGCAGATGGGACCAGAGCCAAATTAGATGAAGTGCAAGGCTTAGAAGGGTACTGAAGCAAACCATATTTTTGTCCACTTTTACAATCAAAAAGGTACATGGTGGACAAGGAAGAGTTTGCAAATTTTCATGAAGTTTTGAGGTAGGTAATTTGCAGCTACACAGTGACTGTACTCATGAAAAAAGCTACTGGCTGACCCCAGAATTCTTGCCAATAAAGAAAACAATACAGGAGAATTCTTGGGGGGAGGTTACAGTTTTTTATGCTCTGTATAGCATACCATGGACATGGCTTTGTGTGAATGCAAAAATGCTGGTTAAATTGTGGAAGAGACTGCATGCACATACAGAAGAACATAAACCACAATGTTTTCCTAATGAAAGAATATGGGTGCCTGAAAATTTTTTTAAGGTGTGTTATAAAAAAACTGAAAAAGTTAATGAAGACTCCACTGATGAATGGCTGCAATGTGATGCATGTGAAGCAAGCTTTCAGCATATAACAGACACATACATTGTCAGCACTGCCACAAAACAGGGAGGAGGCAAACAGGGACAACAGCAATTAGAGTAAAGGAGGAGAAAGTACCTGTAGTATCAGTCACAGGATGTGGGTAAAATGTACAGTGACATTATGGTTGACTGGATATACCTACTCCTGTGGGGTGACTTTTAAGATTTGTTTCTCAAAATAAACATCAGCTATGTAAAAAGTAAATCAAACTGTCAGGTTTTGTATCACGAAAGCAGAGAACACTTGGTGAAGTATGTGTACTACCTCATGGAACACTGCAGTTTTATTTCCAAATTCCGATGCATGTCTCATGGAATTTACAGTACCAATTCAGGGGTGAAAAGATATAAAACACAAGAATGGATAACTAAAGGTCATAAAAATGTCTCAAAAGAGCAAGTGACAACCACACTTATACTTCAAAAGCCAAAATAATACCAACCAAGTAACAAAAATTCACTACAGGAGACAGCACAAAATTGAAATGCAAGTTATTAAGAGACCAAACATAAGAACTGTGACAAAGAGATAACGGAGTTAAAAAGTGAAAGCAGTATGGAAAAGTGTTAAAATTGAATCAAATGAAAACAGCCCACAAAACAAAATGTTAACATTATGAACAATCCTCAACATACAGTAAACTCATTCAATGTTTCTTTTCTAGCAGATTGAATGATACAAATAAGAACACAAAGCAAAGGCAATAAAGTACATGTCCAAAACAAAATCAAGCACATTTCCATACTTCAGTCTACAAACATCTAATGAAAAAAACATTATGAACTGTTTTAAAGCACAACCTTGTGCAGACACAATGGAATAGTGACAGAAGAAATCAAAACTTATGCAAAATACATCAGTATCACCCTACACTATCTCCTTCTAACATGACAGGAATCACCCCAGAATGGCTTATATATTCAAAAATCAAACCTCTACACAAAATGAGTGAAAAATTGAATTTAACTACAGGCCAATTTCATTCCTGACAACATTTCTAACACTTCTGACATTATATACACAAGAGTAATCGATTTCTTTACCTCCCGACAATATCCCTGCATAAGAACAGTTTGGATATAGGAACATTCTGTCAATGGACATGGCCCTGTATAATTTTGAATCAGAAATCTTGTGCGCGCCTGACAACAAACACATGTTGTGGGTTATTATGTGACCCTGCTAAACTTCTGACTGATAATCAGACATACTGCAATCAAAATTAAATCTTTAAGGAAACCCACCTGCAATTCTGAAATGTAACATCTACTTTCCTTTGGCACTGCCCAATAATATGTCCACAAATGGTCTCCCGCTTTCCCTTGTAAACATCAATGATTTACCCACACTGTCACTTGGCATGCCAAACCCACATTCGTTATTGATGATACTAGTATCACTGTTCATCTCCTCAACAGTGAACACTTCAGAATTTCATTAAATGCTGTGGCCAAACAGAATAAATGGTTGAGAGCAAATAAGCTTTTGACAAACCAAACTTCATGAAATTTGCAACTAACAATAAAACATTTGTCAATATACAAGTTACAGCAATAAAACAACTGAAGATACAGTTATGACTGAATTGATCTGAAAATTCACAATAAATTAAAATGAAAAAAGGATGGTGAAATGTTAATGCCTTAACTTATTCAACATGCTTTGCTATGAGGACAATCATATTATGTCACTAATAGCAACAGACACATTATAATTAATTTACTTTACAGATTTCACTTCCATAATGTCTTACGGATTTATCTTGTGGGGAAATCAAAGTATTCGCCACACACAAGAAAACTGCTACACTGTCAGAAGTAAAGAAAACATTCTCTTGAATCAAATTATTTAAGGGATGTAACATACAGCCCCTTGCCAATTAATACCTATTCTCATTACTGCTTCTCATTGTCAACTGGTTGGAAAAATTTAAAAAAAAAAACAGAAATACACATTATAAATGTGAGACAAACATGACCTTCAATTCCCAAATGCTAATCTCACTGGTGTGAGTGTGCTGTGTACTATGCAGAAACCAGTTATGCAGTTCTCTTCCACATAAAATCAGAAACTACAATATAAAACATTTAAGCCAGAAATGAAGACAATCTGTTAGCTCACTCCTACTCTGCAGAAAAGCTATGCTTCAAACAAAAGTTCATACATAGTACCCATGTCAGGTAACTTAAAACAACTTGTGATTTTTGGACTGCAAATATTATTCTCCTACAAGACAGTTACAAAGAGCAATACACACCATATAGTACATATTATGCACTCACTTACTTACTCTATGGAGCAGAGTCCTGCTTGAGAAGCTAACTGGTTCTCAGCTAGTCAAAAAATTCCCCACATTTTATGGTACCTGAAGTTTCATTACTGCATTCATAAGTTCACAGTACATATATGTATCATATTCACACTATCATGTATTCTACATCCTTATACAACAAATGTTGTCCCAAAAGTACGGTACAACTAGGTGCAGCTCCTAGTGATGAAAGATGGGTGGCATTATTACACCAAAACATGGTGAGGGTTGCATATGCCTGTGGCAACAGCCAAACAAACACCTTTATAAGTATACTGGCTGTAACAGCCAGATGTCTGTCAAGGCTGTGGTCAAGCAAGTGTGGCTCCTATACTGGATAGTTATATCAATGTGGAGGTGCAGGGAATAAGCCAGCTCCCGCATGCACACAGCAATACAATGACCTGAATTCAGAGTGTGACTGTCACTGTTTACATGGAACATGTGATGAAGAAGAAAACATTTCCATGTGGTGCAAAACTTCCAAAAAGCTTCCAAGAAGAAGTTTATAACAGACAACTCTATGAAAAAAATTATAGCAATGGACTTCTGGGAGACAACAGGAATCCTGTTGGATAGCTGTTGGCTTAAACTTCAGAGGCAAGATAATCAGTGCCAATCATTACCACAACACTCTGGATGGATGGAGGCATTGTTCAAAGAAAGAGGTTGGGACAGTTCAACACTGATATCATCATCCTTCAGGACAATGTGACACCCCACACAACCCAGATGACCAATGGCTCAAGCAGTGCAGATAGAAAGTATTGCAGCATCTATTACAAAGTCCAGACATCACACCTATAAATTTCCATCTTGTTGGACTTCTCTAAAGGTGTTTAACTGGACAGCCATTCCAAAGGGACAATGATGCTACTGCTGCTACAGGGATGACAAATTGGCTTCATGCACTTGATGATGATTTCTTTGTTTTGATGCACAAATTTCCCATTAGGTCAAATGCCTCAACAGAGATAGTAATTAGACAGAAAAATTGTACATATGTTCTTATATGCATGTTAATGAAATTTGTTCCTAGTACCACATACCAGTAGCCTCTAACAGAAATGAGTACCAGAAATGTTTCCTGGGGGTAAAAGTGGCCGGTGCATAGGGCTCACAACCTTACCAACTTCATGTGCCAACTGTCTTGTAATTTGGAAGCTTCAACCTTCTGGAACCCTCAGGGGCTGTCCAGGCCTGTAATAGGATTGATTTACCTTTTTACCACATACCAGTTTCCTGCACACAAAGGATTTGTGGAATGTAGATAAAATCTATTCTGTTCTTAATCAGCAAGTGACATGTAACAAGATACTGTCAACACACATGATGACCTACCTGAGCAATATGATTCATCTGACTTTCCATTTCTGCAAGCTGAGCAGTTTGAAGGTCCAGTAGCTGCAAGAAGTTGTATGCAAGGGTGTTGATTTGGTAAGCAACACTGGCCAGTGACTGGGTTGTGTAATTTTTGGTCTTTTCAAGGGCAGCCCTCTTGTTCTCAGATTATCATAAATACAAGTTATAATTAACCAAAACTCTACAATATTATTTACATACCTTCTACATCTACCTACTACATCTCTTAACACACAATAAATTTTTACCTGAAAATAATTCCCTTCACACTATTCTGCTACCCTTCGCAAGTTTGTGTGGCTGTCTGCAAGACTACTCCTGCCTTCTGGTATTTCCGTCGTCAACAATGCTGCTAATTCTGCCACATTATCAGAATCACTTCCCAGTCCAGATTCACGATTCAGATCCATCGCCCCTGATAGATAATAATGTGTCATATTTTCCAAGGAATGGTAGAAAACACGGCGGAATAGTAAAGCGAAAACAGTAATATTCGGAGCGACTGCAGAATAATGGGGAAAAGACTGCTGCCTCCCAGGTAGTGATCCACGATAGCGGTATATCAGTAATGCTTGGTAGGGGTTGGAATGGTGGGGGGGGGGGTTGTGACGTAAGGGAAGTGATGCACTAGCAGAGGAAAGTGGAGCGTTCTTACCTGAAGTGAGGGATGCCGAAGAGGGGAGTGGACCACACGTGGATGCCCATATGGCACGATCAGAAGAGGGAGGCACGTCCAGTCGGTGTTGGCGACGATGTGAAGGAATTGTAGGAATAAATGTTTCGAAACATACAAATAGCATAAAACTTACCTAACCTTTGTCCGTCCTCATATTTTAAAATATACAAATAGCTTGCAACCTACCTATTTTTATTCCGCAATTGCTGAGAATGAAAAGTTAGCGTAAAAGCATGTGTGTGTAAAAATGAAAACCCGATGAAACGACAAGGAAGTGAAAATTTTAAAATATACAAATAGCATAAAACCTCTGACCTAACCTTTGTCCGTCGTCCTAAAAATGAAACCCCGATGAAACGAGAAGGAATTGAACAATTTGAAATATACAAATAGCATAAAACCTCTAACCTAACTTTTGTCCGTCTTTATAATTTAAATTCGAGAAATAACACGAAACCGATCAAATCGTAGTAAAACCCTTCGTCCATGTTAAATTGCTCCCCTCCACGACTGCAGGGACGTCCTAAAAATGAAAACTCGATGAAACGAGAAGGAAGTGAGCAATTTTAAATGGATACGGCGCAGTAAAAGTACTGCAAATTTTCACTCACCAACACGAGTATCGCTTTATGAAACACCCACAATGCATACGCACCCACAATGCATACGCACCCACAATGCATCACGCATCCTGTTGCCCACCTGCAGCTCGAGCGGGAAAGTGTAGCGTCGTGGTTTGCTAATCCTGCGTTACAGTTGTAATCTTTTGTGTGGCCTGCGTTGCACTTGTAATCTTTTGTGCTAAAATGGTTCAGCACTTACAAGAAATTGTTATGAAGTACGAAGAGCGTGTGCGGAGCACGGACTCCTGCAATTTTTTCCTTTTCCACGTACCACGATTTTTCGCGTTGTATTGTGAACATCCTTAGGTTACAGATTGGTGCTAGCTTTTTTTAATACCACGTACCACGAATTTCTGCCTTGTATTGTGAACATCTTTAGGTTAGAGATTGGTGCTAGCCTTTTTTTAATACCACGTACCACGAATTTCTGCCTTGTATTGTGAACATCTTTGGGTTAGAGATTGGTGCTAGCTTTTTTTAATACCACGTACCACGAATTTCTGCTTTGTATTGTGAACATCTTTAGGTTACAGATTGGTGCTAGCTTTTTTTAATACCACGTACCACGAATTTCTGCCTTGTATTGTGAACATCTTTAGGTTAGAGATTGGTGCTAGCCTTTTTTTAATACCACGTACCACGAATTTTTGCCTTGTATTGAGAACATCTTTACGTTACAGATTGGTGCTGGCTTTTTGACATGTATATGTCTTAGGCGACGTTCGTTCCGTGTGACCTTGTAAGCCGTAACAGCACTTTCGTGACGTCATCACCCGCTACTGATACACGTGTGTGGACGCAGGATGCTGTAAAGGGGAAGAGACGGAGGGAAGCAGGACAGAACAACAGATATCCATATCCGTTGAGACGATAAACATAACACTAATTAGTAGTGCTCGGACAGCGTTTGAGTACGTACGTCAGTAGTGCTCGGACTGTGGTATAGTGCACGTGTGTTAATACAGGATAGCGTAATAACGTTTTGTGCTACTAGTAGGGCTGATACAAATATTGATGCCATTAAGAAGCAAAAGAAGGCAGAATACGATAGACAATACGCCAAAAAATTAATGTAACACGCCAAAAAATTAATGTAACATATGACTTCTACCTTTAACGATAGAAGTACCAGATCATGTATGTCTTAGGCTAGACTTAACCATGTCACACGTTAAATACAACCGATACACGTAAAAACATAGCAGCGATACGTGTGGCATGTATAGGTCTAGCCTAAGATATATACATGATCCGTTACTTCTACCGTTCAAGGTAGAAGTTTATAAATTAGTACGACGCTCGACCTTTGTTATCGTCACTACTCGGTCGGCATACCCTTGTCATTTGCCATAAGCCGAACTCCAAGACTGTAAGTATGATGTCGTGGAGGCGTGTCTCAGTGCCAAAACACGGGCGTGTAAAGAACATTTTTTGGTAACTGTAGAGGTTAGTTACAAAAGGGAACATGTAGAAGGAGTGAAATGTAGACATACTTAATTTGGCAACTAACTAATTCAATTTGTGTTTAAATCTTGAGAACATGTGCAATGAAAAACCAGCTGGAAAATTAAATAGAGATATATATAAGACGTGCTTTTACAAACAGACACTTATTTTTTCTTTATACCACGTACCGTCCTACAATTCCCTACTCCACACTCACGCTCTTCACTTCCCCCTGCCGACCCTATCCGTACATTCCCCGTACGTCATACCCCTCCCCCTCCTCGTTACGGAAATATCCCTGTCGTCGATGCATCTTTCGCTCGCCGTCATCTTGCAGTACCTATACTGTGCTCGCTCCATTTTTTTACCCCACATATTCACAAAACTGGAAAGCAGCACCTTATGGTGTCCATCTATTCTAACATTTTTAATTATGTACCCAATATTATCTACTGTGAATGGCTTCCACATACGTATCAACTGCCTTATTTGTTATGGAAACCTTGGCCATAAAACACGCAAAAAAACCGAATCATACTTCTCTTAACGAGAATTACGTCGTTCCATGTATATGTCTTAGAGCGATATGACATATGCATGATTCGTGCTATTCCAGCGTTGCGCGTGACATCGAACCATGCATATGTCATATCGCTCTAAGACATATACAC
>Ga0268261_10001536_pt1 | contig 15977 bp, 9 predicted proteins | sample TergutNc150P1_FD_190353 | JGI IMG/M metagenome (GOLD analysis project Ga0268261, IMG submission 190353) | Nasutitermes corniger P1 segment gut microbial community from laboratory colony in Florida, USA - Nc150 P1 (SPAdes) (version 2) | ecosystem: Host-associated > Arthropoda: Insects > Digestive... | reverse complement strand
TATATATATATATATATATATATATATATATATATATATATATGGGATAACTATACTCAATTCTACTCACGGTGGACTTGCCAAGGATTTAAGGATATCATAGCCATATCGTCATATAAATGTCAGCTACACTGTTAAAGAATAATTGGCTAATTGTTTAATCTATTAATAATAATGAAATTCTTAAATAATTAATATCACAACATAAAGAAAAGGTTTCAAATTTAGTAGTTACATAAATAATTGCTTCACCTTTCTCTACGCAACCCGGTGTAATTTGGAATATATATATATATATATATATATATATATGCCTTAAAGACGGATGACTGACTTTCGGGTCGCTGTATGTATACAGCAATCCGAAAGTCAGTCATCCGTCTTTAACGCACGGTTTAATAACTAACTGACTTTTGGACCACTCTATTATCCATAAGGTATGTGGTTTTCAAACGTTATTCTAATGATCATTAAATATATAAAGAACTCAAAACACCTCAAAATAAAAAAAAGGCACGAGTTAAAGCCAGTTAGCATAGGTATCACTCTTGCAAGGGCTGTAACATATCAGGATGTAAATATATTCCAGATTTATAATGCGAAAGAGCAGAACATCATGACATGCGTGGTCATACACACAGTCTTACACGTGCTTTAATTAACCTTCATCTTGTCTCAAGGATGAAAGGAAATGTCACTCTGACAACACACTTTCCCCTGTGATAGCACGCAGTCCCGCCAGTGATGTTACATTACGTAACTCTCATACTTGTGCCTGACCGGCTAGTGTGATGCAGTGTGGTAGTACTGCGTCTAGCTCACACAAACTGTATGGTACTTCAGATTATGAGCTGTGAGAACAGAAACGTGCTGTATTATTTGTAATACTGTACTGTGTAGTATGGATGTTGATGACTGGTACCAATCTTAACAGCTGACTACATGATAATGTTATGTCTCTGAATATAAAACTTAACATTTCTATATATTTAATACCAACTAACTGCACGTTTAATAATTACAGCAATATTACAGTATTTCGGTGCTTATTCTTCCATGTGTTGCGCCTGAACATGCGTGAGATTAAGCACAGAAATACAGCAATATCACTGTAATTATTAAACGTAAAATTAAATGGTATTAAATATATACAATATTATTACTGCACGGAATGTACATGGTAATTTAGGAGGAAAAGTCAATATTTTGGAGGGCGATAATATAGGACACTGTGGTAAAAAAAAGAGTTCACATGAACATGGGTCTATTTCTGAATGGTTACCGAGACAGAGGTACTTGAATCTCCAAATCTAACTCCATTAGATTTGTATTTGTGTGGTTGGATAAAAAAAGCGAAGTTTACAACAACAACAACAACAACAACAAAGTGTACATACGAGACGAATTCCTCGTTCGCATTTTTTTTTCACAATGACCGATACTATCGCCTCCCAAAATACTGACATTTTCTCATGAATCTGTACCTAAGTAAGAATTAAAAGTTGCCAACCGAACTATTTCGCCACGAATTTTGGTTGATGAAGTTCACGCTTGGTCGATTCATCGCCGATGAAACGTGTGTTACGTTTTTATTGTAATTCATGATTAAATGGGATATGTAATGTCACGCATCCATATGACTGAGAAAAGAAGCTGGTACCTGGAAGCGATTCGAACATAAAGGGCTATTTATACACCATCCCTGCAACTGACGACATAAAATAAGTTTGTAGCCAACAAACTGCACATACAACGCGTGTTCAAAAAAAGGCCGAACTTTTGCTATAAAGACTTTATTGCTCATTTTACAGCATTTTAAGCACTGTCCCCTTCAAACTAGTTCCATCTAATGGGGATACACCGTTCCCAACGTTTCTTTCATTGTTGGAATGCTTCCTGGAACGCACTTTCTGTGATGGCGCGCAATTCTCTTATCGCATTTTCCTGAATCTCCTCTGTGGTTTGGAAACGACGTCCTTTCAAAGTGGGTTTAAATTTGGGAAACAGGAAAACGTCTACTGGGGCTAAGTCCGGAGAGTAGGGTGGATGGAGCACCACGGCTGTCTGATGTTTTGCCAGATAACTGCGGATGAGGAGCGATGTGTGAGCCGGCGCATTGTCCTGGTGCAACATCCAAGTCTGGTTTTCCCACAATTCAGGCCTCTTCCTGCGCACAGCATCCCTCAAACGCGCTAAAAATTCCTGGTACAACTGTCTGTTTACCATCTGACCACGTAGTACAAATTCACGATGAATAAAGCCTTTCCAATCAAAAAACACAACCAACAACACCTTGATCTTTGACCGACTCAACCGTGCTTTTTTTGGTCGAGGAGACCCTTTCCCCATCCACTGCGACAATTGCATCTTGGTTTCAACATCATACCCATAAACCCACGTCTCGTCTCCTGTCATGATGTTCTTAAGAAAGTTTTCATTACCATTTGCATTGGCAAGCAGTTCCTGACTGATTTCAACACGGTTCTCTTTATGATCGTCAGTCAACAAACTCGGCACGAATTTTGCACTGACGCGACGCATCTGAAGTTTTTCAGTAAAAATTTGATGGCAAGATCCTATACTGATGCCCACTTCGTGAGCAACTTCTCGGACAGTTAAATGATGATTTCCACGAATCACAGCACACTCTCTCAACATGGTCGTCGTTTGTTGAGGTGGAAGGTCGTACACGCCTGGGATCTTCACCGACCGGCATTCTGCCCTCTTTAAAATGCTTAAACCACACATGGCACTGCGTTCGGCTTATACAGTCCTCCCCGTATGCTTGGTTAAGCAACTGAAATGTCTCTGCAAAATTTTCACCAAGTTGGCAGCAAATTTTCACACACACACACACGCGCGCGCGCGCGCGCTGTTCTTCAAGCTCTTTCATTGTCACTTTGTCACTAATCCCACGAACAGCTTGTGCACGTGCTCAGTTCCGCAGATGTAGTTCGACGACTAATGCTCATGACGAAACGGGACAAATGGCAGTTCGTTGTCAAAACCTGACGCTAGATGCGCTCAGTAGCCGCAGCGCATTCTCCTTGCTGGTTGGAGGGCTATTTAAAAAGTTCGGTCTCTTTTTGAACACGCCTCGTATTTAAAAATATAAAACATACACGTTTCGGCTACTGTCTTTAGCCATCTTCAGGGAGTAATAGTACCAAGAGACGTATACAGCAATGTCATATGTACAGGGCGAAGTATCTAATGGCAACAGAACATTAAAACATATACGTACAGTGTTATAAACTTCTGCATCCAAACATCTTGTTATATTAAAATTCCTTCGAATGCAGACGAGTGGCAAATCCTACATGTTGTCACTATACGTTCACACCAGTACACAGAGATCCTTCATAGTGTTAACAGAGAGCGGCAGTATATACGATTTACCACTCGTTCATTTGACAAAACTTTACTGCCTCCACATGTCTGGATGCAGAAAATTTCAATAAATGTCTTGTAATACAATAACTTCAACATAATTTTTAAATAACACTACACATAAATCTTTTAATGGTCTCCTTAAAGTGTATACTTTACCATCTACATATGGCAAAGTTGTATACAGCTGTACTGATAATATCCGAAGTTAAAGGTAAAGATAAGGCAATCTCTATACAGGCCTGGACATACCCTGAGGGTTCCAGGAGGCTGTGGCTCCCAGATTTCAAGACAATCCGCACACGAAGGAGGTAAGGTTATCATCCCTACGCATCGGCCGCCTTTACCCCCATGTGCTCATTTGTGTTGCAGGCTGATTCGACCCCAGGGCCATAGTGCGGCCGGAAGGTTTATGTCAATGAGAATTTCCAATGACAACATGGGGAATCGAACCCGCGACCTTCCGGTTTGTAGCGCAGTGCTAACTGCGCCACCGCGTGCCCCACTCCCTGAAGATAGCCAACGAAAACAGTGGAAACATGTAGGAGTGTCTTTTTTTAATTTTTAATACGTTCAATTTGTTGTTCATAAACTTCTTTTATTATAGGCTATATTCACAGCATCAGAAATTCATTCCTTGTTCCATTTTCGAGGTCACTAGTGGCACTAAACTACCCATGCTTACATAGGCGCATGCGCAGCGAATTGGTCCCCTACTTCACATCCCTTTGCCAAAGAAGGCCGGAACACGAGATTCGAGTCTGCTGGGACGACTGGGTGTCGCCTGGCAAAAAGCTGCCGACGTTTACGTGTATGCTGCCGAAAACTTTAGCGCCCATGCACTTTTCTTGGGCTGCTGAGACCATGAATATGTAGGTAGAAATATCATCTAAAACGTCGGTAAAAATTCGCCAGTCGATATGGCGTCATATCCCTGAGAAGACTTAAACTTCATCAATACCGCCGTGAGAACGTAAAATCTGAATATAGTGGCAGCAAGCTCATCCGAAAAGTCGGTAAAAATTCACCAACTGATATGGCGTCATGTCCCAGAAGACTCGAGCTTCATCAATACCGCTGTGAGAAACTCAAATATACATGTAGTCTTAGAAAGCTCAACCGATGCGTCGTTAACAATTCACCAATCGATACGGCGTCATATTCTACAAGTGGCCTAAATGCATCGGGACCGAAGAGGGCTCGAAAACATTCATACATTCTTTCACATCCCAGAAGACTTGAACTCCATCAATATCAAATCCTATGAAGCTCTAAAGGTCTACCGTGGTTATTCAGTAACAGGAACAGATGGATTTAACCCTTTAAACGCCGAATTAATTCCCACCTGCCATTTTCTGGCATTAGTAGGAGCTCACCATATTCTCCACGTTAGCAGGATAAGGGTTAAACCCCTCTGAAGCTATGAGAAAAGAATTTCAGATGTAATTTTGAACAAGATGAAAGTCCCTTGCACTGCAGGCAATAATGCGCGCAATATCTTTCCTCTCGCTCTGTTTTACAATAAGGTAAACAGAACATAATATTTGCAAATACGGTAGCATTTACATACCACTGCGGGAAACAAAACATGTTAAAACTTATTAAAACTGACATATTTACTGCCGCCAACCACAACAAGCTTTAACAGTCCTGTCATTACAGGCCACATGTTTCGGTCGTACTGACCATCATGAGGCATTAGATACAAGAAATTTAAAACTCAAAATAAAATGCATGTGTATTTCAAATTTGCGAGATCTCACAAACTGTACGAGGCACAATAATTTTTATGTAGGAAACAAAATACGATTGTTAAAATTACAGCAACAAACAACAAAACGTGTGAAACTTGGTCTTAATCACCGTAACGGAAGAACATTTACTCAGATTTGAGAAAGTTACAAACAGAAAAACTTCATGACCTGTGCCGTTCACCAAATAGCAGGGCAATCACACGAGACGGAAGGAGATGAAGTCCGCATTAGTGCGACTAAAAAAATCAGATAAAATTTAAGACGTCAAGAAACAGACATGAAATACGTGGGCACGGATGAGATGATACTATAAAAATTGAAGGAAAAATTGTTTCAGTATACTACACTTTTATCTACCAAATGTCGCGCACTAGACTGTGTTTCTTCAGCCACATATTAGTTCTTTCTCTTACGCGTTTTGGTGTTTATGAACACCAAATTCAGGGAGCTTCAATCCAACTATGGTTACTTCACAACACAACATATATTTATACGTACTTAGTAGTTGTCGGTTAAAAATTGTACTTTCTAACATACAGACAACTTTCTTTGTCATTAAAATTTTTCTGTTGAACGTATATCTAATAAAAGGCTTAAATATGAACAGTTCAGATAACAGATTCACTACTATTTAATTTCATACAATTCCTTATTTGTAGAGGTGTGCAGTGGTAAAACAAGATGGAAATTAACACAAAGTATCTCAACCGTTCAAGAGAAAAACTTTAATGACAAGGGAAGTGGTGTATTTGTGAGAAAATTACAATATTTGACAGTTACTAAATGCGTACCAACAACTGTTGTGTTGTGAAGGAACTGTAGCTGGAGTGAAGCTCCCTCAAGCTGGTGTCAATATACATCGAAACACGCAACAGCAAGAACGAATATGTGAGTGAAGAAACACAGAGTAGTGCACGACAGTTTGTGCACGGTATGTACGGTATTAAAAAAATGGTCTTGGGGAGTCAACTAAAATCATGTGGCTCAGGACAGGTGCGGGGAACAGCACTTCTTGGACAGATGAGGAAGTATTAGTTTTTCAAGAACTAGTTTCCGGTATTTAACAGCAGCTATTTCGCAAGACTAAATATCCCACTATAAAGACAGGCGTCTAGATGGACGATCGGGGAAACCGGGTTCCACTCCCAGCAGGATCAAAGATTTTCTTTTCTCCACCGCGTCCAGACAGGCTCAGCAGTCCACCCACCCTTCTATCCGAAGGGTATTGAGGCCATTTCCTCAGGCGGTAAAGCGGTCAGGGCGTAAAACCGACATGAGGTTAAGAATGCGTACAACTATATCTCTACTCCTGCGCCAAAGTCTTCATAGCACGGCGTTCAATTCAACTATGGGGCAAGTTAATTTATTTACATTTTAAATGCCAGTATGCGATACACAAGGCAAATTTTGAACTAAGCGATAAATGTCTGACTTCTAGCGTTGTCAGTATATTGTGTACAGGCAACAGGCTGGACGATCTGGGGTTCGAGTCCCAAAAGGAGGAAAAAATATTTATCTTTTCTAAATCGGCTGCGGTCCACCCAGCTTCCTATTCAACATATACCGGTTCTTCTTTCTCCGCGAAGCTGACCATTCACCTCCCTTTAGTTCCGAAGTTAAGAAGGAGTGGTGCTATACCACCACTCCCCATACATGCCTATATGACGTGTATAAGGGCACCTTCAATTTTATTACCCTTATTTATATTGCTTTGACTGGACAAAGAAAAGTAACTCAGTGTTCGACGTGTCTGGAAAGTATTAAAACGAGTATTTCTCTTTTCTGATCACTTTTTAATATAAATCAATGCAGGGAGCAGATGTATCGACTACCTCGCAAACAGCTCAGGCCACGCAACAGCCTCCTAATTACGTAGTCATGCGAGGTACACAGCACACGTCTCTCTGCAGACCCGACTGTAAAATTTAATCATTTTATATGAATTCCATACTTTTTAGGCGCTATCACAAAATTTCAGAAAAGCGACTATTCCCTTCGCCATGTTTGCCTGTCCGCATGGAATAACACTGCTCCCACCGGAGGGATTTTTATGAAACTTGATATTTGAGGATTTTTGGAAAATCTGCCGAGAAAATTTCAAGTTTCATTAAAATCTGACAACAATAACGGGTACTTTACATGAAGGCCAATAAACATTTTGATCATACTGCGCTCAGTTCTTCTTAGAATCAGAAATGTTTCAAACAAAAGTTGCAGAGTAAATCAAAACACACATTTTGTGTTCACTAAATACTTCCGGAAAATCGTGCCGTTTATGAGATAATGTGGAAAAATATGGTAGAGCCGGAGAGGCCACAGATGACAACAGAGCGAATGCGCATTGCATGCTGGATACCTAAGGCTACAAACACACACTCAGAATACGTAACACTTATTGCACTTCCACGGCAACAATGGTTTCGCGAACGCGCCTCAATGTGACGTTATAAGTACACTGCCTGCCTTGTTTTAGATACAAAAAAATTATGACATTTCTTTTCTTTTTTTTTTTTTGCTGGAATTTAAACAGCTGTGACCTATTTACTCTGTGTTCTTCCCTTTAATCTGGAAGAACACAAGGACGGTTAATGAGGGCAATTCAGCATGTGATCCCACGACCATGGCAGAGGGAAAGGGGGGGGGGGGGTTAGGATGAGTGATCACGGCGTGTTGGGCAAAACCGCGCTGGATAAATTTCTTATGGGAAAAAAAAACAGTCATGTGAACGCGGTCACTTACACATCCCCCACGCCTCCCCATCGCTCAAAGTACGTACAAATACAGTTTTGTACATTAAATATTTACAAACTGTTCGGGTACCTGATGTTGCCAGCTTCTGCGGCGGTTGAGTAACAGCCCACATTTACCTGCGGAACCCAGCAGCCGCGCGGTCTATGGCGTGGGTCTGCGGCCGCTCGCTTGCTGGGATTGCGGATTCGAATACCGCCGGTGGCATGGATGTCTGTCTCTTGTGAGTGTTGTGTGTTGTCAGGTACAGGTCTCTGCTTGGGGCTGATCACTTGTCCAGAGGAGTCCTACCGAGTGTGTGCGTGTCTTGAGTGTGATCGTGAAGCCTCGATAATGTGGAGGCCCTGGCCTACTAAGGGCTGTTGCGCCATGAAAAAAGAAAAACCTGCGAGTATTTAAAATTTTCAGCGTTCCACAACTTTCCCCCTTCGCCATATTTAATTATTTTCCACCAATATTAGTCAAAACCGCGATCGAAGAGGGGTTACTGTATTAGAAAAGAGCCTCGTCCATAGGGTAAACAATTTACTTTTTTTTTTTAGCAAAACCTACAAGCTGATAGATTCAGAAACTGTAGGCATAGTAACGTATTTTTATCAAGGTACACCCGGCCCTTCTTTTACGCCCAATTGTTTTTACGCCTTTTTGTTTTAAAGCCCCTTGTCAATTTACACCAATTTTTAATTTCGTCTCCCTTCTTTTCGGTTTAACGCCCTTTGACTGGCTAAGTTCTATTACGCTAACCCCCTTATTTCTGATGATATCATTTTCATTTACGTCCACTTTTTTGGGGGGAACGCAACTAGAGCGTATAACAGTGGCTGGGTGTACTGGTGTATCGGGCCACTATGCATTCATTACAAAAGACAGCGCTTTTAGAATAAATATGAACGCAGCAATGTACTTGACCCTTCCCGCACAGACCTATAACCAACGTGTAGTTCACGGTGGAGCTTTTGAATACAGCTTCTGAAATATAAAGGAGACTTTAGTGATAATGCTGTATCACTTTCAGATGTTATATAACGATGTGGATATGTAGGGGAAAAACTGTCAATTAGGCAGGTGTGGCACATCTCAAGTACTTAGCCAGCAATAATTCTCCGTTGCTCCCATGCCTTCTTGTTGTTGCCCTTGAAAGAAGCACTGCCAATACAATGTAAGATATGAGGTTATCACAGAGGTGCTGCTGTAGATCCAAATGTTCTGGGATGCTACAAGGTGTCGACTGGTAAAGTTGTTGGCATTTCGAAGAGAAGTACTGCCTTCATCTTCATGGTGGAAGAGTGGACGCTTAACGTGGTCGGTGGTCTTCACACTTTTAATACATATGGCACCCTTGTTACTGAAACTCAATTTTCGCGGAACCCCTGCAAAATGCCAGTGTGCTTTTTGGGGTAAAAAAATAAAATAAAAATTTTCAAAACACGAAATTTATTTTAAACAAATAAAACATCTCAGCACATTTATGTAAAACAAAATTTTATTATTGGTGTCATAAATAAATAAGACCAATATCAGCGTCCACCGCAACTCTACTCATTCGACAGTACAGCCTGCTTATGTAAATGAATGAGTCATGTTTCAGCCTGGATCAGGTCGCCTTCATGCTGTCATATTATAAAACACTTCGAGGAAGATACTACGTAAGATTTCAGACTTCAGCCGTGATGTAGATGAGAACTGCTCTTCTGTGCTATTACGCAGCCTGTAGTGGTATTCCTTACCGACGTTTCGGGACAATCAATCAGTCCCAACTTCAAGGATCAAGCAATCCATTACCAATATACGCTGCCCAGAAGAGTGCAGTTCTCAAGATACTACGTAGTTATTATTATTATTATTATTATTATTATTAAATTATTTTTACACACGAGATGTTATGCGCAAAAATTTATTACTGGTTATTTATACCGAAAATAAATCCAGTACCGACTACACCACAAATACCGAAAAAAAAAAATGCAATGGAATGTAATCAAAATTTACTTACAAATCTCATTAGAAACAAAATGTGTTTGTGTAAAACCAAGGTTCTTGAAAATCGGTTCGGCAAGTCATACTTTACTTAAGGGTGTACATAAACTCCTACGCGCTATTTCCATATTTACTAAACGATTTGAATGAAATTCGATACAGAAGACCTCCAGGTAACGCCACCGAACTGTGGATTTCGTATTATTCGGAGCGGGGAAAGGCGTGCTTTTCTAATGGGCGTAAATTAAATTGCATTCACGCATGCACGGTGAAATGGTACAATATTTCGAAAGCCAAAAACGCACTGGTCAGTACTAGGTACCATGTCACTGAGTACGTTTGACATACTGCAATATCAATTTTATGTTGTTTGTGACAGGTAAAGCAAGCCCTGTACAAGCCTGGACAGGCCCTTAGGGTTCCAGAAGGCTGGCGGTACCAAATTTTCAGACAATCGGCACATGAAGGTGGTAAGGTTGCAGCCCTACGCACAGGCCGCCTTTACCCGCAAGGAATATTTCTGTTAGAGGGTTAAGTCGCCCCAGAGCCATAGTGCGGCCGGAAGGATTATGTCAATGAAAAATTCCAATGACATCATCGGGAATCGAACCCGCGACCTTGTAGCGAAGCGCCTCAACCAACTGAGCCACCGCGTGCCCCCTCTGTTTGTGATAGGCAATATTAATTCATTCGTCCACCTCTGAACTCTTTCTTACGTTACACGGCTCACTGTTATTTACATATAAAAGTAGGTAAGGTTTTCCCTCTCCAAGCCATGGGGCGTATAGGTATAGCCCTTCTCATTCTTAACCTCAGCATTCGATGGAGATTACTGGGTCAACGCAACGCCCCGACCGCTTTACCTCAGAGAAAGAACCCCGATACCCTTTGTAAAAGAGGCTGTGTGGGTCTCAGAGCCGGTCTAGACGTTTAGGAAAAGAGAAAAATATTTTTTCCCTGCCGCGATTCCAACCCAGAAGCCTCCAAACCGTAGCCCAGTCATTATACCGAAACGGTAACCTGCCTTTGGTATTTCCGTATAAACAGTGGAAGAGTTCCGTGTGCGTGACTATAGTTGCACAGAAACAATAGTGAGTCACGTAAGATGAGAATGAATGCGGTCATACACGAAGTGACAGTGGTTAGTTATTAATAAGGCTAAATAAAATACACATAAAAAGGTCCAACTATGTACATGGCTGTAACTGGGCTACGGAACCAGCACCTAACAATCGGGTATTTAAACTTACGATTATCCTATACGACAGTTTTAATCAAAATAATGAGTTTGCAAGTGTAACCAATAAATACTGTTAACGTATGTTGTCCTGTCGTGTTGTTAAGTACAACAATTAAATCAATATCTGTTCAAACACAAAAAAACTACATATATTATATACAACTACATGTTTCGACCTGTCTCATGTCATCATCGAGTTCACAAAGGACATGTCTCCTTCAAAGTCCAACTGTGAACCTGAGGATGACCTGAGATAAATCGAAACATGTAGTTCTATATAATAAATAAAATTTAGTTGTGTTTTGTTAGATAGTGATGAAATTTCTGTACAGTAAATATTGTTTACGGGATAAATCAGACATAAGAAACCTGCGTCCCGCAAGATTTTTCCAACACGTTTGACTTCTGCTCCACCATCAGAATGAGTGGCAATAATATTTAGTGATTTTGTGAACTTCGCACGCATAGTTAAATGCGGTTAACAATATTTAAGTTGTAATGGCAGTCGTGCATGAGGCATGGCAAAACATCATATGCTGGAAACGACAAGGAAGTAAAGTAAAGGTAAAGGTCACCCTTGTACAGGCACTGCAGGTCTGTACAGACCGTACGGCCCATAGGACGAGTAGAGGTATACCTCTACCCTTTCTTGACCACGGCACTAAAAGGGGGTGAAAGATCAGCGTCACGCCCCGGCCGCTCTTTACCCCCGGAAAAGGCCCGGTACCCATTGTGCAGGAGGCTGGGTGTCCCCCAGGGCCGGTCTGAACAGGTGCGGAAAATCTCGCCCTCACCGGCATTCGATCCTCGGATTGCACAGCCCGTAGCCAGTCGCTATACAGACAACGCTACCCGGCTTACAGTGAGGGGAGTGAGAAAAATACCGAGTGGTAAGCTCCCCTTTCGTTTTTAAGAATGTTCTAATTATTATTATTATTATTATTATTATTATTATTATTATTATTATTATTATTATTAAAATGATACTTCAGTTAAAAATCTACAGAAAGAAATTATGTGCAAGTCTTAATTATTATTAGCTCTTCACTGATGTTCTTCCATTCTTAAAAATAATGTAATTTCTAAGAATGAATTTAAATCAACTGCGATTTTTTTCCAGTAATATTAATTAATAGTAATTTCAGCCCCTTCATCACTTAATATGAAATAATTTTTTCCCCTTACAAAATCAGACTTCTATTGTTAACAATTGGTTTGCGGCTAGTGCAAGGTTGGGAGATTTTCAAACGGCTCTTGCGCAATATAAGGTCGCTCTTACGGTTGGCTAAATCACAAATACTTCGGAAATGACGCTGACAAAACACCTAACAGTTATATTAACCTCCACCCTTTAAAGCTCAGTGGTTAGTATATGTACCATCATGTTCAACATAGAAATTCTGCGTTCTGCCCATGGACTATATTTATGTGGTTTTCGTTGATCTCAGCACAAACAGCGATCATTTCCCACGGCAGCATGAAGAGACTGATTTTTACAATCGAGACGACGTGTGTTCACTGCGCAGTACGAGCTGAGTATTTACATATAATCGAGGTTATTCTCAGTCTAAAGGGTTTAAAGACGATTCTTGGTTTGATTGACAGCGTTTTACTAATTGCTATGGTTATTTACTATACACTTTTAGGACAACTATCAGTCAATGGAAACAAGTAGAATGTAATGTAAATGTCAATATGGAACCGGTGCGTCGTAAGAGCATTTTTATTTTTGCGGCGCATTCGCGAAAATAGCGAAAAGCGCCTATTAGCTTCGTCATGTATGTCCGTCCGTCTGTCTGTCCGTCAGCATACGAGTATATCAACGCGGCTCCCACTGGACGGATTTTCGGGAAATTTATACTGCGGACTTATACGAAAATTGGTCGATGAAGTCCAGATTTGGTTAAAATCTCACAAGTGTATCGGGGCAATTTACATGAAGACCTAAGGACGCTTATATGGCTGACAGCAGTACGAAATGTTTCGTAGCTCCATAATCATGCAAAGATAATCTACTGTTGCGTTTCCACGGCATACTGTTGACAGCTGCATCTAGATCAACAACCATGCACAGGGAAAGCAGTGTTGTGTTTCCGTGGCAAAATGGTTACGCGAACGCGCTACGGTACACTTACATTGCCTGTCTTGTTTAATGAGTCTGATTTTACTTCAAACTACCGGTTATCGCTGCAAATTATTTTGCCCATCCTGCCACAGACATAATTCACTGGTTGCCTGTTGTGTGGGTCCCTGTCACCACGGCATGGCGCTTCCTCAGGTTGCGGATGGAGGAACGGAGGAATATATTAACCCTTTAAACGCTGAATTAAATCCCATCTGCCATTTGCTGGCATTATTAGAAGTTCACCATTTTCTCCACGTTAGCAAGATAAGGGTTAAATAAGCATTCGCGGACTGCCAACAAGGGATGGTACTCCAGCTCGAGGGTTGGGTGAGGTGCTAACAACTCATCACCGTAAAAACTGGCCTTGTTACGAAACGGATACATGTGCCTTGGGCCTGGACTAATCCTTTAGTACGATCTAAGCAATGGAAAAGGGGCATTCTGGATTGATCTGGCTCAGGATAGGGACAGGTGACGGGCACTCGTAAACGCGGTAATGAACCTTCGGGTTCCATAAAATGCGGAGAATTTCTTGGCTAGCTGAGAACCGGTTAACTTCTCAAGAAGGACTCTGCTCCATGGAGTAAGTAAGGTCGCCTGTTGTAACATTAGTTCACTTCCAAACCGCAATGCTTGCTAAACCATCAACGACTGCCATTCTACTGTTGACGTCTTATGTATAGTTACGGCAGGCCATGGTTCATTTGCAAACCATGCCAGCTGTCATGACTGGACTGTTTCAACGGTTTCTTCCCCCCCCCCCCCTCCCTAAATGAAGATATAAAAATAGGTCATGGCCGCCAAGTTCCTGCTCGTCCTCCATATAATCATTTTACCGTCACACATAACTTAGCAAAGCAGTGATAAGCCATCCGGCTGGATTTTTTTTAAATCCCAGGCCCCCTCCGTCTGACCATATTTAACCCTTATCGGTCCAATGTGGAGATAAACTCTATATTGCTTACCGTTGTACCAGATCCCATGTCGAGCTCAAATCGACACACTATTTTAGAGTGTTATATATTGATCGTTCTTAAGTTCCTTTTTTCTAGTGGCAGCTTTTGAACTATGGAGACTAGATATTTTCTGGAAAAATGATTTGTACCAGACTGTTGGAGGTCAGAAGAACAATTTGGAACCCAAAGGGCTAAGCTTATACTACATTCTGAAGCCTAAATAATTATAAGCCTTACTAATATGGATTATAAACCTCGTTCACGACAAAGGCCCCCTCCGTCTGACCATATTTAAACCTTATCGGTCCAATGTGGAAATAAACTCTACATTGCCTACGGTTGTACCAGATCCCATGTCGAGCTCAAATCGACACACTATTTTAGAGTGTTATATATTGATCGTTCTTAAGTTCCTTTTTTCTAGTGGCAGCTTTTGAACTATGGAGACTAGATATTTTCCGGAAAAATGATTTGTACCAGACTGTTGGAGGTCAGAAGAATAATTTGGAACCCAAAGCTTATACTACATTCTGAAGCCTAAATAATTATAAGCCTTACTAATATGGGCTATAAACCTCGTCCACGACAAACGTAAACGTTACAAACATCACAGTAGCTAGTTAAGCACAATTTCACAACGAAACAAGGGAATAGCAGTCAAGATCGCGGCCCATGCTGTAACGATCATCCCCACATATATCCAGTCCCAAGTTTCCCCCCAGTCCTTGCGGATGACTAGTGCTAAAGTCAACCACTCCCAATCCATACACGATAAACAACATAACGTTACACGTTTCCAGGAAGCCTTTCAGCAAAATAAAGCGAAATAATGTTCTTGGCACACCACGAAGGCGTATGGGGATTGGAGGTATAACTTCGTTCATTCTAAACCTCAGCACTAACCCTCCTTCCTTTGTTCAGAGCCCCTGTTACCCATTAAATAGGAGGCTAAGTGGGCCCCAGAGCCGGCCTGGCCGCTTTAGTGAACAAATAAATCTATTGTCCCTGACCTAAATCGAACCGCGATTCATCGGAGGTACAGATAGTAGAGGTAAAGGTCATGTTATTTTGTCCACGTCATAAAGGCATATTGGGGCGTGAAGGTATAGCTCCACTCATTCCTAACCTCAGCAATAGATAGAGATGAGTGTTTAACTTCACGCCCCCGCCGCTTTACCCCCGGGAAAGAAACCCGGTACCCATTGCATAGGAGGCTGGGTGTGTCTCATAATTTGTTTGAACGTTTTGAAGAAGGGAAAAATCTTATTCTCCTACCGAGATTCGAACCCGTGACCATCCAGCCCGCACGTAGTCTGGTAAGCGACAAAGCTGCCCCAACCCTTGGACCAAAAGCTGATTTAAAGCAGTGTACCCCTGTTGGTAAGGACGAAAAGGTCCTCCGAAACCATGGTACATACCGACCAGACTATACGGCGTTACATCTCAACATTCACCACCGTGAATACTCCCACATCTCCCAGCCCAACTGACGACTATGACGCAGTGTCGTTCGGTACAGGAGTACAAACGTTTCAGCAGAATCTCATGCCTCCATCTACAGAAGAGGCGAGCGCTACCCTAAAAGTGAAACGGTACGAAACTACACATCGTCGCATCGCAGCTACACCTACTCACAGTTGTCACACCAGGCTTAAAGGTTTCGCCTTTAAGTGAACGCAATAACGCAATATTATCACGACTTTTCAAGGTCATGTACCGGAACACCGTAGTATGGATAAAGACTCGCTACGGGAAGGACGGTCCACAGATCGAATCCCGGAGGGGGG
>Ga0268261_10001535_pt1 | contig 15978 bp, 17 predicted proteins | sample TergutNc150P1_FD_190353 | JGI IMG/M metagenome (GOLD analysis project Ga0268261, IMG submission 190353) | Nasutitermes corniger P1 segment gut microbial community from laboratory colony in Florida, USA - Nc150 P1 (SPAdes) (version 2) | ecosystem: Host-associated > Arthropoda: Insects >... | reverse complement strand
GAATCCCACCGGGGGCATGGATATTTGTCTGTTGAGTGTCGTGTATTGTCAGGTAGAGGTCTTTGCGACGAGCTGATCACTCGTCCAGAGGAGTCCTACCGACTGTGCTGCGTCGTTGTGTGATCTAGAAACATCAAGAAAGGGTGCTCCATATATATGACATTAGTCGCCTAAGGGTTAATGAAAGTTTTTATACCAAGTACGATAAAAGTCCGGTTACTTTCGAGGTCACCCGGTAATAAAAATCGGGGAGAGAAAAATTCAGGGCGCACGGAAAATACGCACGCAAATAAGCCGAAGTACAGAGCTTCGCGCAGCTCTGGCAGTTTTACTAGGAGTGCGCAAACTGAGTCCGCACTCCGCTGCTATGAGTGCCAGGGAATCGGACACTTTGGCAGAGAATGTCCCACAAGATTGAGACGTAAAATCAAAACGCGTCAGGAAAGAAAAACCCGATTGGACGTTCGAGGCGTTCGCACTCGCCTGGTGACAAGCCTACACACGAGCCTAAACGGGGAGGCGCTGAGGAAACCGCGATCAGGGAAACGAGTAAAGGTAAGAGCGAAGGCAGCTCCCTCAACCTCCATGTCCCTGAAAACGCTGTCAATAAAACCACGGCTTCCGTTTGACTGGAGCACGGCACTCCATCACTTTGGAAATAAAGGGTGTACGGCGAGACCTGATCTTAGATACAGGTGCCAATATTTCGATACTCGAGCCTGGGGTGTCGCGAAATATGCGATGGACTTTGGTAAAATCGCATGGAGTCACTGGCGAAACCCTCGAGATTAGGGGCCAGCAGACTGTTACCTTTGTATTTAACGAACACGAGTTTAAACACTCGTTTTACGTGTGTTCGCTCCCCACTAAGGCGGCAGGCTTAATTGGCACGGATTTTACGGAAAAACCGGCGCCATAATCGATTTTGAAAAGGGCAAGATGTCGCTTGTCATCTTGAGCAGGCCGAGGGTGTTTAGGGCTTCACCCACCGGCAAGCAGCCCATAGGTCTTTCCACGGGGTAAAGAGGGACAGCCCCCAACCCAGCGAACAGGTGGCACCAGAGAAAGACGAGAACACAGCTCCAATAGCGAAACGACCTCACAGACCAGGTCTTGCTCATAAAAGCCATAGAAAATACGATTATAGAGCCAAGATGCCGGCAGGTTGTTATACGAAAATTGGACACAGAGGGACGACAGCCTTCCTTCATTAATCTGTATGGAACCCGCGATGGTACCAATGGAATGTGTTCATCCCGCGCGAGTACTCACGCGAGTACAAAACAGGCCGAGCTTACAGCTGACGTCACTACAAGGCCACATAGTGAAGCACCTCGCGACAGCGCTTACGTAATGATCACGAACTTTAGCAACGAAGCGCTGACGGTGCCCAAAGCCACAGTCCTTGGCATAGCTGAGGAAATCTCAGTCTATTGTGGATAGGATAAAGAGAGGTCAGTCTAGTTCTGACACCCCGGAGTACACAGGTGTGAGAAGAATAAAGCGCTTTTTCAGAAGTTGCTGAAAAGGAAACTAGACCTACCACCACACAAAAGACAGTTAATTGAGCCAGTATTGATAAAATACGCTCGTCTTTCACGATGAAGAGTTAAACGATTTAAAGGCCATTAATGTAGTCGAATACGAAATTCCGGTAGGAGACAAGACACCCATAAGACGACCACCGTATAGAACACCTTATGCACTTAGGGACGAAATGAAAACCCAAGTCGAAAAAATGCTAAAACAAGGAGTGATAAGTGATTCTCCTTGGTCTGCGCCCGCCATTTTGGTCCCTAAGATAACCCTCGATGGCAAACCTAAGTTTAGGTTGTGTGTGGATTTTCGTGCCCTAAACGCCGTGACGAAGTTCAATCCTTATCCATTACCCGCAATGGACGAAGCGGCGTCTACTTTATTCGGTTCCAAATATTTCTCCGTCCTAGACAGCTTCTCCAGGTTCTTACAGGTCAGTATAAGGGAGGATCGCCGTGAACGTACAGCGTTCACAGTACCGTCCGGTGATTATGAGTTACGCGCTTGCCTTTCGGTCTAGCAAATAGCCCCTCTAATTTTCAGAGGCTGATGGATACAGTATTGAAAAACTTTGTTGGAACAGAATGTTATATTTATCTTGATGACTTATTTTCTTCAGTACGGCCGAGGAGCATGCTCAAAGGCTAGAGCACGTTCTACAACGGTTCGACAAGGCCAACTTAGTTACATCCAGGGAAATGCGTTATCGCACAACCCAAAATTAAGTACTTAGGGTTCGAGGTGTCTGAAAAAGGCGTATCGGCCACGGCCGATAAGGTGGAAGCCTTGAAGGGCTATCCTAAACCCACGAACGCCAGACGTAAGAGCATTTATAGACCTAGCCTCGTTTTACCGGAGGTTAGTGCCTACCTTCGCCGAAACGGCGAAGCCTCTGACCGCACTGACGCGGAAAAACCCGTTCACTTGGGGCCCGAGTCAGCAGAAAACGTTTGACACTCTCAAACTTAAACTTCGTATAACTCCTGTACTAGCTTTTCCGAATATTAGTCTTCCTTTTATCTTGACTGACGCCTCCAATGTGGCTGTTGCGGCTATCTTGTTTCAAGTTCAAAACGGAGTCGAGCGGCCCATCGCGTTCGCAAGCAGGCAAAATAACAAGGCAGAGCAAGCCTACCCGGCGTCTGAGTCCGAGATGCAACCAAATTTTTTCGTTTTTACTTATTTGGCCGCAAGTTCCTGGCCCGAACCGATCATTCTGCCATTATCTACGTAACTTTTCGGATCAGAACAAGCGACTCGGGTGGAGTATGAAACTGAGACTTCGCAGTTGAGCATAGGGCTGCCAAGAAAATCCCTCACGTTTATACTTTGAGTCGTCACGTAGGTGCCGTTTTAAACGATAAAAATCTTAGCAGAGGGGTCGTCCACATCGAGCAGGCAAAAGACGAATTCTGTCAGTCTGAATCCAGGGACCTACCAGAGTAGGCGAGTTTTTTGTGGACCAGGAAAGCCTCATATACCGGCGTAAAAGTCAGGACCGTCATCAATTAGTGGTGCCTAAGACGTTAATTCAAGACGTGATAAGAACAAATCACGATCCCTCTTACATACGGCATCCAGGTATAAAGAGAACTCACAATGTGATTGCGTTAAACTATTGGTGGACCGGCATGCGCAGGACCACTGAGGAATGTCAGGAGGTGCGACTCCTGTCAGAAAAGGGAGGATCGACAGTTTACAGCACCACTAGGTTTCCCCAATTTACCTGAGAGACCGTTTCAAATTACCTCGATGGACATCACCGGTCCATATTCCCTGACACCGCGCCGTAATAAGTACTCACTTTTGTCATTTTTCTAAATATGCAGAAGCTTGCGCCATACCAGAAGACGGCGGAAGTATGTGCTCGAGTGTACGCTAGAGATCGTTGCACGTCATGGCACAGGTTCTGTCTTGGTTACCGACCAAGCCAGCGCTTTCATGTCCTCGTTTTTAGCGAGACTTTCAAAGTACTAGGGATTCAGAGGATCCACACCTCCAGCTACCACCTTCAGAGTAATGGGACAGCGGAGAGGTGGCATCGAACTCTCCACACAGGTCTTCCGCACCTGGTTAACAATTCTCATACGGACTGGGATGTTCAGTTACCTTTTTTCTCATGGCGTACCGGGAACCCCCGCACACCACCACCGGCTACAGCCCATTTTATTTGCTACACTGGAGAGAAATATCACTTCCAGGGAACGATAATTTGAAGGCCAAGGTAGCAACAAACACTCGCGATATTGATGAGCGTATTGAAAGTTTATAGGCTAGTTTGAGGTCAGCCTTAAATCAGTAAAATGGGCAAACAGAAAGTCTCACCAGAGAGAGAATTATCACGACCGACGTGCAAAACACCGCCAGTTTAAGGTAGGAGATTTGGTGTATTTGTATCACCCCGCCAGAAGGCCCGGACTTTCGGCTAAGATTTTCCGGCCCTTGGCAGGCCCACTTCAGGCCACAGCAAAAGATTCCGACTTAAATTATGATATTCAGGATCAGTGTGCTAAGAAACAGGTTGTTCACGTTAATAGGTTAAAAGCTGCGCACGACTCGACGCTATGTAAGCCTAGGTGTAAACAAAGGCATGCTAGAAAATCAAGCAGGGAGACACCTGAGTCAGATGTTAGCGAAGGGGAGGCTGGATTAGTAGCTAGACCTATCCCCTTAGTTCAGGAGGCAGCAACAGGAGACTGCAGGCCGCCTGTCCCGTCCACAGATGACCCTGATCCTTCACAAGTTGTGGACATCCCTAGTTCAGAACGGTCCGATCCTTCGCATTTCTCGCCCACGACTCCTAATTACAGAAGTGAATTACAGCCGACGCCAGTCGAACCCCCGGTTACAAGAGCCAGGGCTAGGATATTGCCCCTAGAGAATAGGAATTCCACAGGTCAATAGGGAACCACTTTTGACTTATGTGTACAATGGCATGACTTAGGCAAACCCTTTGTGTTACAGGATGTTTCCTGCATGTTAGCACATCAAGCGCTGTAACGGCAGAACCTTTCATACAACGCACTAATCACAGCGTTCTATTTTTTTAAAGACAGACATCCTGTCTGGCGATGCGTGGTACGTAGCCATAGGTCTGAAGATTAGTATCTTCGAGGACGTGTTATCAACCATCAAGTATGACATAAGTGTTATTGAACAAAATAAGCAAGAGTTCACCCCAACCTCGGAACTGCGACAAGTAGAAACATTCGTAGACAGCCTAGAGAACGTGAGCAATTCAAACAGCTATTTCCCAAACTAGAGTCCCGGCGCAGCTTAACTAATTTCGAAGGCACTGTTCATCGGACTATATTTGGCACGGCAAACTTGGCTGACTTACACCAACCACACGAAGCCCTTGGCGAGTTACAAGAAAAAAAATTCTGAAGTCGTTCACTCTTTATCTAAACAAGCGACATATCAGAAGCTTAAATTCCATGACTAGTCTAAATACAGAGGCCCTTGTAAACTTGTCTACCATCGTGAAGGATAGTGTAGTGCAATCGCACAGTAAGTTTCAAGATATCGCTAAGGATATTACTTGGCTCAACACATTGCGTCATTAGTCATCTATTCTTACAAATCCGGCAACTAGAATACTCATTGTTGTTAGCAGTACAACAAATTAGCGAGCTATTTTCTTCGGTTCAGTATGCCCTTCTAGGTAAATTGCTTGTCAGCTTAGTATTTCCAGTTACACTACACAGTATTCTCACTAATATTTCTTTACACTTGCCTGAGAATTATGAGTTAGTGGCTGGAGTCAGGTTGCAAGACATTCAATTATATTATGAGTTAGTAAAGGTCTCTTTAATAGGCAATGCGCAGGGCATGCAGTTAGTGATGAGCGTCCCGTCAAAAACAGCGGCACAACTCTTCACGCTATACAAGGTAGTTGTCTTACCTTCGCGGTTGTCCCATGAGAATTTTTAACTTACCAGTTAGATTATTGCTATTTTGGACTAGCGTGAATACACGCTGCTTACAGAAGCAGATCTGTAACAGTGCACTGCATGCAGCATCACCATCTGTCCTTCCAGAGTACCGCTGTACCCCACACAAGTGCTAACCTGCGAAGCAAGCTTGTTCTTCCAGAGCCCACATAGCCACAGCCTGTGTCGAAAGACCCTGCTGCTCCATCACCAGACCCCAACACTACAGCATTACGGGTCGAAGTGGGTATATCACTTACCGGAACGTCAAGGGACGATACGTTGTCCCCAGGAAAATGGCTGGACTTCTCACGCGGTAACGCTCTGGGGTAGTAACATTACATACAACGCGTCTGTCACATCGCGTCCCAGGAGATTAGGACTTCACCAGTGCTGAGCAAATCCGTCGAGCTACACCTCGACGCTCCTCACCTGTATTTTCCTGACAGTCTCACCTGTATTTTCCTGACGAAGTCTCACTGGTTACGAACCAAGAAATGTCCCGATTTGAAGCATCAATGCCATCCGAAGCTACGGATCTTGATCGTCTCAAAGCACGATTAGTCACACCTCGACAATAATTTGATATCGACACGTTGCTTCACGTTCACCAACAATCAGTACGCGCGGCACGAGTCTCATAGGCTCCAATTAGTATCTCGCATATCCTGCGTCGTCACTATCACACTATTCCTATATTTATTCTCACGATCGTATGTCAAGCTCCTATTTTCACGCTGTTTTCCCGTAAACTCTACCCCCACTCCTATCGCCGCGCCCCGTGTTGCCCCTGCGGAGCTCGAACTCGCAGAAACTGGGACTCGAAACATCGACCCCCAGGAAACAGTCACGTTTGCCAAGTATTCGCTGCATGACACTCATCATTGAAGCACGGCTGGAAAACATCGCCACGTACGTAAGACGCACACGCTGACACGTCAATGTCGCCAACACGCGTCGCAGTACAGCCCTAGCCACTGAGTCAGCACGTTCCAACAACACCCTGACCTACGATTATCAAGTGTTTTAACAGACTGCGAAATTATAAAATTCTCATGTTTACTCATGTCTCTGTAAATTACGGTGTACATTGGTACTATATCTAAGTACCCTGTATCGTCTACTTCCCCACGTTCATTACGCTATGTAAGATGCCTCAGTTGAAAGAAAATTCTCCCCAATTTTCGTCCGAGATGTAATGAACGTGGATAATCATGTAACATTTTATGTATTACGTTTTTAACCTTCACATATTTGAGATCATGTGGTGACGTTCAATCAGCAAATGTCCGACGATCTGTCACACCTCCAAGGTTGTTCTGCTGCGGCGCTACAACCAAGGTTATTTTGGTTTATACACTCGAAGAATGCCTGTCTCAGCATTCTTCTCCTGTATATATTCTTGGGTAAATTACTTGAAACATTCCGGCCCGAACCATCATTCCAGCCTAAGACCATCAGTACAGGCTACATGGTGACTCAGGCTTTAGTGACGTTCTTCGTTATTTGGTACACTGTAAGTCCGACGGCAGCACTCCATGAAGGTATGCCAGCAGGCAGCACTACAATGAACACTCTTCATTGGTCTTGCTCTGTTCGGAGGTAAGTCAGGCTGAGACATCTGCCAGGTCCACGAGTTTTACTTACACGACTAAATTACTTTTCTAAATTCAACCACCCCCTTACCGCGAGACTAAACAGAGATGTGACAGCTGTCTTATCAGTTCCAGTTTGTCAGTGTTGTATATAGTCGTTTGTAGTCATCTCATATTGATTATATCTTTACAACTACGGTCTGTCGTGATTGCACAACCTTTCCTACGTTCCCCGCTTCGATTCTCGCCAGGTTCGCTTGGCTGGTGGCAGCAACGTACTACCGTATCCTTTGACCCGTAGGTTTTACCCCAGTGCCTGTGTCAGGATAGGCGGCGAGCGTTCATACTCCTACCCAGGCACTACAAATGGAAAGGTATACCGCATTTATTTGTTATTAAATTATAGAGCAAGATTGTCTTTCCACAACCTGATGTTCCCACAATCAATCACCTCCATGGTAAAGGGAAAATTCTTTTATTTATCTTGTTAATAATGTTAGGAATTGGATCTATTTTATACTTCATTTGTTCATTAAAAAAGACCAAATCTTTAACTAAATGAGTTAACACGAACCTACTGCTCCTCAAAATGAAAATTTAAGGTTTATTTCATTTCACCGAAATTTATATCCCAAGGTTATGCTTCCAGAATTTGACATGAATAATTACCGAATCAACCATATAAAGAATCAATATAAATATTTAGACGAGGAAAGAAAAATCAGAAATAATCTTAAAAACACGAAGTTATGAAATGCTTGTCTTGGAACAGAATTTTTGATAGCAGTTTCAGAATTAGGAATGGTAGGAACTTGTCGCTCTACCTATAATTATTCCTGTTAGCGTGCGAATTTCTGTTGCATTAACAACTTGTTCAATGATTTTAAGATCAAAAAGTGGATTAATAACGAAAAAAATCAACAAACATTCGGAAATCAAGTTACTAGCGAAAGCTAAATTAAATTCAACTGAAGAAAAGTTTATGAAAGCTATTAAAGATGGAAAAATTACAGACGAAGAGTTAAATAATATTGAACAGGAAATAAACTATGAAAACATGAAGTCAAGTATTTTAAATGATTATAATAGTACTAACAAGGGAAAACTCTAAACAATTAATTAAAAATGCAACTAATTGACAAAGGAAGAACTTTAGGTAGAAATGAAGTGTGGGATTCTCTGAAAAATTCTAAAGATAAAAATATTTAAAAATAAACATTTTAGTAAGAAGTGATCGAAAACAAAATAGATTCAATGGAAAATCAAATTAAAAAATCATGGCTGCTTATAAAAAATGCGTGCCTGTTAAAATTCGCTTGTCTTACAAACTGAGGGAAAAGGTAAATATAAGCTACTTCTAAGTGAAACTCGAAAGAAGAAAATTGATAAAAGTATAAAACTGAAAAAAGGAGTTGAATTAGAATTGGATTGTGAACAAATAAGAATCAATCATTCAGGTAGATTCTTACCTTTACTTTTTACTGGAATTGGTGCTTTAGGAGCTCTAGTAGGAGGAGGAGCTGCTGTTGCAAATTCTATTATTGATACAAAACACAAAAATGCTGAAGAGGAAATAAAAAGGCATAATATAGAAATGGAAAAAAATAGCTAAAAGCACAAAAAGTTTAAGTATTGGGTCTGGTTTAAAGAAAAAACTAAAAAAAAAAAAAAATAGAACCACTAAGTAATTTTTATATTTTAAAACTGGTAAAGGATCTTAAACCATTTTAGAGGTGTTTTTATGAAAGATTAGTTACGACAAAAAATAAAATAGAATGCGGCATAATAAATTCAGAAGACTCTAGCAAAGAAGGAAGTCATTGGACAATTTATTATAAAAATAACAAAAAAAAAATATTATTTTGATTGTTATGGAAACGATTTTCCTCCAAAAAAAACTTGTTAAATATTTATGATAAAAAATTTGCTTTACAATGAAAGATTTCAAAATTACAATGATCCACCAATTTGTGGCCACTTGTGCTTAATCGTTTTGAAAAAATTATCAAAAGGTGAAAATTATAATGAAATATTAGAAGAGCTCCCTCGTTATAATTTTTATAACTTAAAGCCATCATTAAATAAATGAACAAAAATATATTGATATTAACTAATATGTTATTTCTGTTCACTTTAGGCAGCTTAATTATGGATGTTGGATTGCTAGACAAAATTATGAATGAAATTAGACCTGAAACAATGGGTGAGTGGTATAATTTTGCACAATATAATTTAAAAACCATGCACGATAAATTGGAAAATTATAACAATTCTGTTTGGGGCAAATAAGCCAAATGTCTCTGATGAATTTATTCGAGAGTTTAAGAAAAAATTGGATTGGAAATGGATATCAACTCACCAATTGCTAAACAAAAATGTTATTAGAGAGTTTAAAAACTTTGTAGATTGGGAGAAGATTTCTCAATCTCAAAACCTATTTGAAGCGCTTATTAGAGAGTTTCAAGACAAAGTAAAGTGGAAGTGGATTTCAATGAAGCGAAACCTCTCTGAAGATTTTATTCGAGGATTTCAAAATCGCGTTGCTTGTATATGGATATCGGTCCACCAAAGGCTTTCTGAAAACTTTATCGAAGAATTTCAGAGTAAAGTTCATTGGGCTTGGTTGTGTATAAGTCAGAACCTTTCAGAACATCTGATGAGACAGTTTTCAGATGGAATAAATTGGGATGCTGTTTCCCACTACCAAGCCCTTTCTGAAGATTTTATTTGAGACTTCCAAGATAAAGGGAATGGGAAGAAAACTGTGTGTAACCAAAACCTTTCCAAAAGCTTTCTAGTTGAATTTAAAGAGAAACTTGATTGGTACCAAGAACAAACTATATTAAAATAATTTTTAATGGACAAAATCCACTAAAACCATGAGTTTAAAAAAAACTTTTTCTGTAAATAAACATGTTTACTTTGATGCAAAGTAATGCAAATTTAATTAATAAGAAAATTCTTAAATTCGCTAAAAAGGTGCATGAAGAGTTTCCACAAATTCCAATAAATGACATGTTAGCAATATGGTGTAAACAGCAAGGTATACCTTTCTCAACATTTGGTGGTTTTGAATTTCCCGAGAAGGAATTTATAACTGAAGATGAAGAACCTAAACAGAAAAAGAAAATTTGTCAACATATGTATACTAAAGGTAGAAATATGAATACACAATGTACAACAAAAGTAAAACGAGGTGATTATTGTAGTAAGCACAGCAGAATGTAAAAATTATTTTTTCTGCAAAGCAGCATGCAATGTGACAAACTTGCTTTTTATAATATGCCATTGGTAAATAAAAAAGTTTTGGGTAAGTTCAAAGATGAACTTAATGACAAAATAATGGAGGAGTTCATCTGTTTAAGATCAAAACTATATGCTTACAAAATATCTGAAAGTGAAAAATAGACTAAAAAAGCGACAGGTATTAAAAAAATATTGTTCAAAAAGAAACATGTTTTGAGGATTTCAGAAAGTGTTTGTTGACTAGAGAGCCAATTTATAAAAAAACAAAACATGTTTAGAACTGAAAAGCATGATCTCTATACTGTCAAACTAAACAAAAAGGCTTTAAGTGCTTATGATGATAGGCAGTTTGTTTTAGAAAATTGTATAAATACACTGGCTTGGGGCATTATAAAACATAGAAAAAGACAACTTTCTAAATTATCTTAAAGAACTTTCAGACTCACAAACTACAGGGTACTCCCAAGAGGAGTACCCCCAAAAAAAATTGGGACCCTAGCCAAAACATGTTATTGGAAAAAATTTTGGGGTGACCTTCAAATGACCTCTGCAGTGACTGCCAGAATGCTCATATACATTACTGGGCCACTGGTGATGGTAAGAAAAAAAATTTGGGGGAATGGTGTTAATGGCCAGCCCATCAATGAGGATGGGCTGCAGTAAAAACTTGACCATTATTGTTAAATTTATACAAAGTTGGATTGAGTTTTCTATCCATGTTGTTGAAAACACAACGTATTGAAAAAAAAATTTGGGTTATAAGAAAAAAATTTTTGGGGACTGTCACATGAACTGGTGTTAATGACCAAACTGTGTGCAATTGGTTTTTATGGATAAACCATGTATGATTAGTGTTAATGGTTAAAGTAGGTACAGTTGATTGTAATGGTTAAAGTGGGTATGGTTGTTAATCGTTGAAGTGGGTACGGCTGATTGTAATGGTTAAAGTGGGTACCCTTGATTGTAATGGCTAAAGTTGGTACAGTTGTTGTTAATGGTTAACCATCCAGGATGGGCGATGTTGTAAAAAGTACAACAGCGGTTCATTTTTAGCTTTAATTTAAACATTTCCGCTTTGACAGGCCCTGCCCCTCACGTATTCCTGAAGGTCACCCTCAATCTCCACCTACACCGACATGAACCTACGCCACTCTGTCAGTGTGTAATCAACTATGACACACTTGACATGCTAGAGTGTTGTACTTTGTGCAGCGCGCCCATCCTCACGCAATTTTTCGGTAAGTGGCAAAATCTGTATGACGTCTTCTTTCTTCACATTTTATTGACGCATTGTATGTCCTCCTCAGTGTGCGTAATGGCAAAGTAGTTGAGGTCTGAATATTTGTTACAAGCTTTTAAAGAGATCCCTTCCAATGAGGAAACCACAACTGACAAGGATGAAAGTGACGCCGATCTGAGCGTGGAGAGCGTGGATGTGGACAGTGCTGATCATGATAGCCAGAGTGAAGCTGATATTCCAGAAGATGAGGAACTTAGTGAATATGACAAAACAGACGACGACGATGGCAATTTCTATATACGCAGAGACAAACAAACAAGATGGAGGAAAACACAAATTGCTCCAAGGGCTAAGACCAGAGGAAAGAATATTGTGAAAAAAATTCCAGGATCTACATCTCATGCCAGAGACACATCTACAAAACTTGAGGCATATCTGAAAATCATGGATATCGACATCGTAGATGAAACTGTCAAATGCACCAACAAGTACATGCAGGGAATCCGGCATAAGTTTGCAAGAGAACGTAGGTGTACGGAAACTTCAAGAAGTGAGCTAATGGCTTTGTTGGGGCTCCTCTATTTGATTGGTACAAGGAAAGGACATCACGTCAATGTAAGAGAACTTTGGACTGCCAACGGCACTGGTGTTCAAATACTGAGAGCAAGCATGAGCTATGACCGTTTCTTATTTTTACTTCGATGCATACATTTCGATGACCTGCAGACAAGACCCGGAAGAAGAAGACAGACGGATAAATTGGCACCAATCTGCATCATATTGGATATATTTGTGAAAAATTGTCAGCAGTGCTATAATACCAAAGAATTCACAACTATTGATGAGATGCTGCATCCTTTTAGAGGCCGTTGTTCATTTATTCAGTACATGCCGAACAAACTTGCCAAGTATGGAGTCAAAATATTTGCATTATGTGATGCAGAGACTTTCCACTGCAGCAACCTGGAGATTTATTGTGGAAAACAGCCGCCAGGACCCTATGACGTGAGAAACACTCCTACTGATATTGTGAAGCGACTCGTGTCTCCTATTGAGAACAGCTACAAAAATGTGACAACTGATAATTGGCACACAAACATCTCACTCTTGCATTATTTGCTGGAAAAGAAAACAACCCTGCTGGAAACAATGAAGAAAAATAAACGTGAAATTCGACCCGAATTTCTGCCTACAAAAGCGAGACAGCCAGGAGAAAGTATGTTTGGATTCCAAAAGGATAAAGTATTGGTGTCATTCATATCAAAACAGAAAAAAGCAGTCATACTGGTGTCAAGTATGCATGATTCTGGAGTTATGGATGAGGCGACTAAAAAATCAGAGATTATCCTGGACTATAATATGACAAAGGGTGGCATGGACACGTGACAAGATGTGTGCTTCGTATTCCATCTTGCATGTCACAAGGCGATGGCCTCTTGCTGTGTTTTATATCCTTATGAACATTGCAAGCATCAGTTCTTGGGTGATATACACCATCAACACACCATCTGATGAACCGTAATGCAGAATACTTTTCTTGAAAAACTTATCATTGAGTCTAATGTAAGAGCATCTCGTCTCAAGACCTCAAATACCTTCACTGCCTAGAGATGTTGCCGCATTTCTTGAAAAATATCGTCCACTTCCTGTGGAAGATGATGGAAATGGCATCACTGGTAGGCCACCGAAGAAACGAGGAAGCTGCTTCATATGCGGGCGACAGAAAAATTCGTCACCATCTATGAAATACGATTAATGCAACCGATTCATTTGTAAGCAGCACAGCAAGAAACAGATTATCTGTGCAAATTGTGGTGATGCAAACATAATCACCAGTTCAGAGTGTGAATAGAAGAAGTACTTGACTCATTTTCATCTTATCATATTCATAAACATGGCTTTTCACATTTCTACATTTACTTTTGGGTTCTGTTTCCCTACAGGTCAGACAAATACATTATATTATGTACTAAAATTGACTTGTTGCATTATATAATATGAAAACTCCCCATGTTGCATAAAATACAACACACCCGTTCTGGCGGTGTTTTGCATGGCGCCCGTCCCGGATGGTTAAGCATGAGATGAAGGCTGCTGCAGTACCATACAAGGAGGTGTGTAAGGACATACAGAAAAAGACAAAACAATCAGAGACCATTCTTCATGAAGTATTCTGTCTCCCTCTCCACCATGCACCCTGTCATATCTTTTGGCCAGTAACACAGACACCATTACAGCAAATGCCAACACACACATTACTTCATGTTCTATTACCATGTTTCAAGTGTCTTTAATTCCTTCAACTCAATCTGTCCCACACAGTCTCAACTTCATTCATTAAGGTTTTAATGTTAGCAAAATTTTCAGGAACATAACCCCTGTGCATGACAAGGGTTTCTTGTATATACAGCATGATCAAAAAATTTCTGGACTGACTGTAAGATGACATTATTGTAGTCTGCAAGAGTCCTGTGTTAGAGGATAATAATATCTGCCAAACTATTTGCAATTGTTTACAAAACCATAGCCTGTATCATTCACTCTACTTTTGCTGTACAACTTACTTCCCAAATCTAGCCCCATGCAAATTTCTTTTTCCAAAAACTCATACTCAGCCATATAAAACCTGATAACCTCACTGCTTCCAAAGAAACCCTGCTAACTACACCTGAGGACATTGAAACAGGACTTGCATGGATGTCTCCAAAACTGGCAGATTCACCAATCTGCTGTAAGAAAAAAATTCATGCTGTTCAATTATTAACTTGATGTTCATGAATCTGTGCATCTTTTGATATAATTATGAATACAACTAACAAGATGCAACTATATAGGTTAATTTATTATTCCTAGTCAGCTCTACATGTTTCGGGTGATGTTTTCGCCCATCATAAGGAGCACTTGGCTGGAACAGTTCCAAATCATCCATGACACCAGCCAGCAACGACATTGGTGAATTTTACCAGATGCTGTAAAGAGTCATGTGCTCCTGATGATGGGCGAAAACATCGCCCAAAACATGTACAGTTAACTAGGAATAATAAATTAACCTATATAGTTGCATCTTGTTGGTTGTATTCATAACTATATTCAATTATTACTGTTATCTGAAAGTCAGTAAATGTCATTAAAGTTGACAGAATGCTTTACAACGACACTGGCAAATGTTGGGGGAGGGGGTGTTGGTAATATTTTGACCAGTTAACAACATAATTTAATTTAAGAAGACATTATTTTGGAATCTCCAGGGGGGAGTGTTTCTAGAGGAAGTGTCATGCAGCCGTAAACAAAATAGGGACATATTGCTAGGTACTTGGAATGCTAGGAGCCTGTATAGAGCAGGGTCACTTATGGCAGTGGCCAGGGAATTGGCTAGATATAAATTAGATTTAGTGGGGGTGCAGGAGGTGAGGTGGGACAAAGAGGGCACAGTAAAAGCAGGGGATTATAGTTTTTTCTATGGGAAAGGAAATGAAAATCATCAGTTGGTAACAGGGTTTTTTGTACATCACAGAATAGTATCAGCAGTTAAGAGAGTAGAGTTTGTTAGCGATAGGGTGTCATATATAGTTCTGAGAGGGTGCTTGTGCAATATCATAGTTCTAAATGTGCACGCACCAAGTGAGGATAAAAGCAATGATTCAAAAGATATTTTTTATGAGGAATTGGAGCAGGTTTTTGATCATTTTCCCAGGTACCATATGAAAATTCTAATAGGAGATTTTAATGCAAAAGTGGGGAGAGAGAATATTTCCAAACCCACAATTGGGAATGAGAGTCTACATCAGGATAGTAATGATAATGGGGTTAGAACAGTAAATTTTGCCACATCCAAAAATCTAGTTGTTAAGAGAACGATGTTCCCACACCAAAACATTCATAAGCACACCTGGACCTCTCCTGATGGGCAGGCTCATAACAAGATTGATCACACATTGATAGATAGATAGATGGCATTCGAGCATACTAGACGTACGAAGTTTCAGGGCAGCTGATTGTGACACTGATCACTAACTGGTGGTTGCAAAAGTTAGGGAAAGATTGGCAGTAAGAAAATAAGCAGCACAGAAGTTTGATGGGGGAAGATTTAATGTGAGGAAGCCAAAGGAACTGGAGGTTAGGAAACAGTATCAGATAGAGATTACAAAGAGGTTTGTAGCTTTAGAGAACGTAAGTGAGGACGAGGACATAAATAGGGCTTGGAAGAGCATTAAAGAAAATATCAAAACCTCAGCTACAGAGAATCTAGGTATGCATGAAATGAAGCAGCGTAAACCATGGTTTGATGAGGGATGTTTAGGTATTTTAGATCAGAGCAAGCAGGCTAAAATGCAGTGGATACAGGATCCTAGCCAAAGCAATGTAGATAATCTGAACAATGTAAGACGTGATGCTAGCAGACATTTCAGGAACAAAAAGAAGGCACATT
>Ga0268261_10001534_pt1 | contig 15989 bp, 13 predicted proteins | sample TergutNc150P1_FD_190353 | JGI IMG/M metagenome (GOLD analysis project Ga0268261, IMG submission 190353) | Nasutitermes corniger P1 segment gut microbial community from laboratory colony in Florida, USA - Nc150 P1 (SPAdes) (version 2) | ecosystem: Host-associated > Arthropoda: Insects >... | reverse complement strand
TTGTCAGGTAGAGGTCTCTGCGACGAGCTGATCACTCGTCCAGAGGAGTCCTACCGACTGTGCTGCGTCGTTGTGTGTGATCTAGAAACATCAAAAATAGGTGCTCCATATATATATATGACATTAGCAACCTAAGGGTTAAGCCCTCTCCAGATTCTCCTCTCCTCCTCTAAAGGCTTCTGCTCTAGACATAAACTCCCACTGCTAATCTTTCCATCTTCCTTCAGTTGGGTTTTCATCCAGTTCCAGTATCACCAACAATCATGCATGCAGCATCATAATTTTATATTTGCTGTGCCCTCCTAGAATCCAGCTAGAGTCAAAGATGATCTATCCAATCATGCTCAATCATGTGAGATCTGTTAAGTGGGAATTTATACAGAACCATTACTTTTCACTACTTCTTATACTGGCAGCACCCAGTCCTGCATGACCTGGTTCAAAGCCACTGCTGCAGATGACAGTTGCATTATTCCACAGCCCGGCTGCACATTACTCAGCCCAGAAAGAATTTCAGTTACATATTTTTCACAACACACACACACACACACACACACACACACACATATATCACAACCCCTTCAGCATCAATGCATCACCTGCCACTTACTGATTTCCTAACCATGATGAGTTAATGGCTTTCGTTCATATACCAACAGGTACAAGGACTGTAAACAATTCACAAAGAAAAATCCAACAAGATGCAACAATGTATCAAAATTTTTTATTATTCCATATTTATATGAAGCTCAACATGTTTTGGGTGGCACACCGCTCATCATCAGAAGCCTAAAGCTGCACTGGCAGCCTCTGGTTTTTCATATGTGGAAGGTAGACTGGTATTGCGGTTATGGGGCTACCACCCCGTCGCACCTAGGCCGTAAGCTAGCAGGCCCTTTGTGCATCGCCTTTAGTTCCACCCGTCAACCCCAGAGGCGCTCCACGTCAAGCGACATGAGAGCCTTCTGGTAGCAAGGAACGGAAATGGGTGAGAAATGGCTGACAAATTTCGCCTGAAAACCTGACTTCCACGTAATTTCCAGGGGTCTTTAAGATGCCGCAAATCTGCGACATGGGACAGATGGCTTTACTTCCCCTCCGAAGGAAGGCGTGCTGAGGATTTTTTTGCCCGAAGAATCCGACGGTTTCGGCCAGGTTTGAACCCGCGATCTTGGGTACCAGAGGCCAGCATATGTGGAAGGTTGTTGGACGCGTAGTTGGTGGATGTTGTCAGGCACAGTGTGCCTGACGTCCACCAACTACACGTCCAACAACCTTCAACGTATGAAAAACCAGAGGCTGCAAGTGCAGCTTTAGGCTCCTGATGATGGGCGGTATGCTGCCCAAAACATGTTGAGCTTCATATAAATATGGAATAATAAAAAATTTTGATACATTGTTGCATCTTGTTGGATTTTTCTTTATGAATTGTACTATGATGCACGGATCCACAAACATCAAGACTGTAATCACCTAACTTCCACTGTGACATTAATGTTGGCTGCAGTGCCTTTGCATACACAAATAAGATAGATGAACTGGTAAAAACTTAACTTTGTACCAAGCCATTCTGTGTATGGTGGAATGTTCACAGAATTCTCAGATCAAGAGACTAAATAGAAGAAATGATTGCATGCTTTACCTGCATTTACTGCAATTATCTACTGAACATGAAACTGGGTAGGCCCTACACATATTCTGGATGAAACTGGGGAATGAAATTTCATGTAACTATTAAAATGGAGCACACACCTCTTATTGCAATTCTTTTTCCCGTCCACCGCTTCGGATTGCTGGTTCGACGAAGAGGGTTGGTCTGCTGTATGCAGACAACCCTTTCAACATAATCAAAGTCCAATGCATAAAATCGGAAGAGCTCCACCCACAGCTCACCCAAAGACATTGTGTTCTCACATGTCCATATTCCATCAAGCTTTTTAGGATCTGAAATCAGTAACAAAACCACTAAATTGTTTAATATGTGGTGGAAGAATAACTTAACAGAAACCACTTAAATGCTAAATACCAATATTAATATTCCATAAAAATATTTTCTAGAAAAGTATGATTAAAAATTATATGCCCATGCCCTGTTTACTGCTATCCTTTACGACCTCCAAATTTAATCCACAGACTACCTTCCTAAATAACAGCTAAACTATTTAACTATATATTTTTATTCAATGTCAGCCACACATAACAACATTAACCCTTATCCTGCTAATGTGGAGAATATGGTGAGCTCCTAATAATGCCAGCAAATGGCAGATGGGATTTAACTCGGCGTTTAAAGGGTTAAGGTTTATTTCAAAGGTGAATATGTTTAGATCTAATTTTGAGTCACCATCAGGCCCTATCCAAGAACAAAGATATAAAAAACCTTAAAACTGCAGCTTTAAATGGTAAAGTTGTTATGTGTGACTGTCAATGAATAAAAATGTATACTTGAGATCCGATACACAAATGGGAATGTCTCATATAAGATTACAGTACTCAAACATGTCAGCAGTTTATGTTGGCCAAAAATTTCAAGTAACAACTCACTGCAAAGAATGCACCAGCCCTATATTCATACATTATAACTGGTGCAATAATATGAATTTTAAACATGAACTAAAGCTGTACTCTTTGGCATAATAAATGTACTTTCCACAGAACACCACACAAACTAAACACTTAAGAATGGTTAAAGGTGAATTAGAATACAGTAAAACCCATTGCAGATGGCACCATGTATGATGTTATCCCATATTAGACGTTTAAAATTTAGTACCAAAACTTCCCCATATGATTAACATGTACTTGGAGCTGTTAGTAAATCTTCCATTCAAAGCTACTTTCTGTCTAAAAAGCATGGAAAGTACATTATGCAATAAACTTTTCACTCCCCTTATATGTTTTATGCATCAAAATCTTAAGCAATTTCCCAATTGTTCAAGTTGTTTGAAACACAGAATGGTGAAATGACACTCTCAGTTCCCAAAGGCTATCTTCAAGGTTATTTTTGGCCTACTTGTGATGTGTACTTTCTGTTGTACTGGTGAATGAGCAGACGTGTTTGTCAAGCCTGTTTGCAATTGAGACAAGTTATTATTACAAGGCTTGTAACTGACAAACATGACAATATAAGCCTTTCAACCACTACTACACAAGTGCTATCAACTGTACAGAGATTCAGGCCCAGACACTGTTAATAAATTTTAATAAAAGCTAAAAATCTGACAGACACAAACTCATGGGACACAGACAACCTACATGGTATAGAACCATCGGTTTAATGGGGTGCACACGAGTGTCTTGATTGTATTACTTTAAATTCAACAATATGCAACATCCTGCACACAAAATTTACATATATTTTGTGTTCACTTCACACTGTATACAGTGTTTGTATTGTAGAGAAATTAATAACTTAACACATGATCAACATAGATATATCAGAAACCAGCATAAAAAGTGTGCCACTGTCAATTTAAGAGAAGCTGAACACTGTGCACAGTGGACAAGGCTGATGCCATGTCAAAGTTATGCACCAACACAGCATTTAATGTGTCCAATTTAAACATGATTTATCAACTGGAAACACAATTTTCAATTTAAGAAAACACATGAGCCAGAAGAAGAAGAAAAGAGCGATATACAAAATGGTACAATGCGTACATATGGTCTGGTTTCAGCAAAATGGGCCCTTCATTTGAGTTTTGCTTAGAAAAATTACACAGTTTTGTGTTCAGAAACATGTCAAAATGACTGAAGGCAATACTTAAAATGCAGTTTGAGCATGTCAATTAAACACTTTACAGAGAACACAAGTGGAATGATATTTTAGTAAGGGATGTCAATTTCAATACATAATTGCAAAGTAACAACACATATGCTTGCTTACCCTTTAAGAAGTTTTCCCACTTAATAAGCCTGATTTGTTAAATTCTTTCAAAAACGCCTCTAAGAGGCATGTTACTGCATGTTGTAGCAACATACAACACAGACTTAAGAAATGCATATAATAGTTGCAATGGGGGCGGATGATAATCATACACTACATAATGCAACATGTATATACTATGTAAATCAAATTTGCAGTGTAAATGACATGCAGTTTTAACCAGAGCACAAAGGATCTAAAACTGAAAGGTTATGGTAAAAAAATCAACAAAAAAATAATTAAATATATTATGTAAACAAGCAAACAGTACTCACCTAAATAGATATTGGGCTCATTCTCAACATTTGGGGCATCTATTAGTTCATGCAATACTGGCAAAACTGGCTCTTTAAGCTGCTGAAGGAAGTACACTAGCAGTAGTGGGAAAGCATGTGGTGGCCACATGCCAGTATCCACACTATCAAGTTTGCAGTGCTGTAAGCATAAAAAGTTATGGCTATCCACAGTTACAGCAGCTCATGTACCAGACAAATCTTCAATAAATTATGTGTAGGCAGAAACTCTAAAATACTAAATTAAGAAACCACTAAACCAAACAGATGCTGTATTCATTCAAATTTCTGGCACAGTACCACACAATCATGCTTCACATTTCAGGGGGTTTTTGTTCAAAACTTGGCCAGGAGATAAGGTATGTGTTAATTCTGGGATAATTCCTTTAAGCAGGCCACCACTATTCTCATCTGCATATAATGCATGGCAGTTTCATTGGCAACTGCAAGTGCAGGAAATCCAAGGAAAGGGCAGTTATTTGGATGTTCATCTGAAAAAGCAAAAAAAGGATTTAAAAAAAAGTCATCTTGTGGTCAGTCCATAAACTAGTTGATAGTACCTTTGTGTGTTTGACTGAAAACGTTAAAATTAAACTATATGAGGAAAAATTGTTTTTCTTCGAATTGAGTAAAATGAACATGAAAGTAGGTCTATTCCATGCTTCAGATAATGTACATGCTGACAACAAAACCTCTTGCAAGGCATCCACATTGGAACAGAACTAGTCAAAAGAAAATCTACTGCCTTAAACTCTCTAAAGTTTACATAAAAGAAGTCCAAAATTTCATCTATACAGAATATCATTCTCCTCAAGATTTACGAATTTATCAAATGTTTTGTTCTAAAAACCTGTCCATGGGTGGTTGGTTAGCAAATCATTTACCAACTGGGCAGCAACTGAAGCAGACCTCAAACCCAGTATGAAACAAGACAGCAGCCAGTTACAAACCTGTTGCTTGACGTTCATCAAATTATCACGTGACTTCTGCTACTAGTACATCAGATTTTCAGTGCTGGCAAAAACCAGCTCAGATATGAATACACTAGAGCTACATGATATGCTGCACCTACAAGATGGTATGACACACAAGGTGTCAAAACACATTCTATCCAGCTGGTAGCAACAGGCGAGTTCTCAATTAGCTCAGTTCCTATCAGAAAGCAGCAGATCCAGCCGCATTTCTGCGTATCATTCAAGGCGTTACACCCAGCCGACCATGTATGTAGGAGGACTCCTTTCTAGGGACTCCAGCAGACATACATGAATGAATGAATGAATAAATAGAATCCCCTCACTTGGCCAGTGGCTCTGGTGACGAAGTATTCCCATCCATGGGGACCCTGTTAGGGAACATGGAGGGGGCTCCCTTACTGGGGACTATGAGAGAAAGACAGTAAGAGATATATTAAGATAGATGTAAAAATGCCCTGCAAGCAGGTATCTCTCTCCCTGGGGGCCCCATTGGAGAACCTGGAGGGGATTCGCTTGCCGAGACTTTTAGAGAAAAAAGGATAGTATATCCGGGTTCCTTTCTTGGACGCAGAGGATACTGAGATTTTAAGTCTGGGGGCCATCTGGAACTTTGGTAAAGGGGCAGGGCTCTCTTGAGCTGATATTAGATTATGGGGATCAAAAAGGCCATAAGGTCTAGGTGCATCGGGACCGTAAGGGTTCGAACCCAATGCAAAGCTACCTAAGTTCTTAATTGTGTAAACATGCCAAAATGTTCATTCCCTTTATATGCATGTGATATATATGTTGTGGTTTTACATGCATATCAGTAAGCATGTACATCAAAACTGTTATATGCGAATATCCTTCCAAAATTCACAGTATCAGAGACACATCTTTTTCCCCCCAAGAAATCATCAAATGTAACATAAGAAGTGTACCAAAAAAAAAAAAAAACTTTTGTTTGTGGTTCTGCATTTTTTATAAATGCTGCAATGGGATAATAATTCATATGCAAACAAAGGAGTCATACAACATTTACTATAGAAGTGCTTACCTGGGCCCAGAGACGGAATACTACTCCAAGCATTCGAACACGCTCATTAATTGACGCATATTTTGAGAGCAGTTCACTGGTCTCGTATGAATGGCTATTATAGAGCATCAGGGTGCATCGTAGGTTTGTACCATTGTCAACAAACCTTACTGCTGGAATTTCTGCAGTAAAGTCATCTTCTGCTTTGCTACATAAAGAAATGTATATTACTTCATTACAAAACAATTTAAAAATACTTGGCTCAAAACAACAAAAATGGTGCTGCAGGTCGAGAATGCAATGAACACGAACACTGCACATTATACGAGTTCAAGGAACCGCAATGTTTTATTTCTTCCAAAAATTGCTGTCTACTCAAGCCAACCAGTAACACAAAAAAAAACCATAAATGTGATCACAAAGTAAATTTTAACTGAAATATGAGAGATGTTTTTCCCCATGTAGTCCCAGTGTGTGTGTGTGTGTGTGTGTGTGTGTGTGTGTGTGTGTGTGTGTGTGTGTGTGCGCGCGCTCACACACGCACGTGCGCGCTCACACACGCACGCGCGCGCTCACACACGCACGCGCGCGCGCGCACGCGCGTGCGCACGCACGCACACACACACACACACACACACACACACACACACACACACACACACACACACACACACACACACACAAAAACTGCACATGCAATGATAAAGGTGAATCTGTCACTTTCCAGCTCCCAGCATCAAGTGCATGGCTCACTGTCAAGCACTAAAATCTTTTCCTGATAGGAGTCAATTACTGTTCCATACACACAAGAAAATCACCAACAGCAGCAGCAACATTATTGTGACAACAACAATACTGACGAATACCAATGATGGTAGTGATAATAATAAAAAACAAAACATGAGTTACAGTTACCATTATCATTTTTATTACCTCTGTCATCATAAACAAATTACCATAAAGTATGACTACACTTCACTCACACACACCGAACAACACAAGCAATGACACTAAGGCATGTTGGAGCGACTATTTCTGCAGTGGAAAAGCAAGAAGCACTACAGATGCCCAGTGTGTTTCTATTCTTGCACTAGTTACTGAGCATGCAATGCACAAGCGCCAAATTATACTGTCACATGTGGCCTATCCGGCTCTACCACATATTTCCACATTACCTCACTACCAGCAGCACGATTTTGAAAAACACTTACTGTACACAAAATGTATGTTTTGATTTTCGCTACAAGTATGTCTCAAACATTTCTCAATCTAACAAGACATAAGCAGAACTACCATCATAATTGTACATAGGTCTTCATGTAAAATACCCATCGTTTGTCAGATTTTAATGAAACATGAATTATCTCAATAGATTTTCAAAAAATACCCGTATATCAGATTTCTTGTAAATCCGCCCAGTGGGAGCCAAGTTGTTCCATGCGGACAGACAGACATGAACCTTAAAGCCACTTTAAGCAATTTTGCAAATGCACCCAAAAAACAAAAAACTACTGTCACTTTCATTCACATCTACGTATGTCTGACCTCAGTCCATAACTGTCCTAACACATCTCACATAAACTGCACACAGATCAATGGCTCTTTATGGAAGACGTATGCTACATATTTACCTGAAATAAGAATTTACATGGATCTGCCTCGCTGTACTATGATAACATTTTACAAATGAACTAAAAATTAAGCTATTCGAGTACAACCAATACAATTTAAGCTACAGAATGTGTAATGAATGTACACCCAGAATAACCAACGTCAGTAAAGTGACTAGGTTACAGGCTAGGCAATCTAAGACTTCGAATCCCAGCAGGAGAAAGAGGTTTTTCTCTTCTCATAATTGTCCACACCAGCCTCCCACCCAATAAGGAATGGGGTACCTTCCTGGGAATTAAGTGTTTGAAGTGTGATGCTGACCACTCACCTCCATCTAGTGCTGAGATCAAGAATAAGGAGAGCTATACCTCTTACTCACCCCATATACGTTCATGACACGGGCAGGGATAAACTCAACTTTTACCTTCTACATGTAATAGATGTGATGCTTAATGTGTACCTATAAATTTCCTGACTGGCAATGAATGCATATGCACTTGCAAGTCCTTGTGAAGGACTCTTATTAGGAGGGACACACAACTCCAAATTCACATCTGACTGCTTCAAGCCAAATCCTGTAGCTGATGAGCCATACAATCTCACCATGGAACCTGAAACACACAGTACAATTCAAACCAAGGTAAGGGTGTTATAATTAAACATCTTCTCTTATGATATTTAAAAATACTGTGAAATAATAATATGTTAGAAGATAAAAGCCACATTCTGCTCTGGTCCACCACACATCTAGCATGAATAAACCCAGGCAATGTAAATATGAAGTACATGAAATTTGAATATTTACAACGCATTCCCATAAGAATCTTTAGCAGGCTGCCCGGCACTCAGAAGTTTATATGCTGTATTTACATAAGTGCATACTGCTAAAATATCAGAACTGCTGTCATTAATGTAGCGTGGCTACGTAGACCAACAGCAAGGACAGACATTTTCCTAATGGCATGCAGCATCTGACTGTGAGGTACTGCTAATTCAGTTGTGTTGGAACAACTGTGACTTCTCAAGGACCAATTTCATCATGTATAGTTTCTACAAGGAAGATACTCTGTTTCACATGATAATCTGATTTGGTGGACTCTTCAAAAATGCTCTAACAACCATGTCCTCTGCCATTCAATCCAGAAATATTTACTAATGAAAATAAGCTGCTACCTTGCTTCAGATGGTTGTAAAACTGGGTCTCTCACTATAAGGGAAGAATATAGGCTGGGATTGCTTGAGAACAGGGTGCTGAGGAAGTACCAGGAGTCTGCCAAGAACTGTGTAACGAGGCACTTCATGATCTGCACTCACCAGAAAAGACAGTTAAGGTGATCAAATAAAGGGAAATGAGACTGGATGCTGCTACCAGCATGTCAAAATAGAAACCTAATCTTTCAATCCAGACAGTCACTTAACTCTCAGAGATATCACACAACAGGTGTATGTCACATGAACTCAAACACTGTACGCGAATAACTCAATTTACCTTTCATCCAAAGTTACCGAAAATTAGTACGGGTACTCAAGTTCCATTTTTGCCTTGAGTGTAAACTACCCAAAACACAATTCAAATATATTAACCAACTGGATTCAACAGCTTCTCAAATTTATTACTTGACATTTATGTATACCTCAACATGTTTCAGGTGTCCTCACGCCCATCATCAGGAGTTCAACAACTGCAGTAGCAGCCTCTGGTTTTACCGTTGGAACATGGTAGTAGCAGTGCTGTTGGTCGTCGTCGGGCCGGTTAACCGGCCCGACTATGACCAACAGCACTGCTACTACCACGCTCCAACAGTAAAACCAGAGGCTGCTACTGCAGTTGTTGAGCTCCTGATGATGGGCGTGAGGACGCCCGAAACACGTTCAGCTGTACATAAATGTCACGTAATAAACTTGAGAAGCTGTTGCATCTAGTTGGTTGATATATTTGAATTGTATGACAATGCACGGACTTGCAAACTTTAAATTTACCCAAAACACATATTCTCCTCTTGTGTATCACCTGAGAAAACTTACAAGTCAGAAGTTTTACACACTGCTCAAGCATAAGTTCTGTATAGTTCTGTATATCTTAGTCCTTAAATTTTTTGATAGCAAACTGGAAGACAAAAGATTCTGCACCAAATGATAGCGGCATACCTTGACTTAAATCTGCCTTTAATTTCTTCCTGAATAGAATTTTGATTTTTTAATACTTTGCTGTCAGGCCAAATCTAAAGACCTGATTGCTATCCCATACATCATTGACGGGTCATGTATTTTAACGTTTTCTTACATGACAACCTGCACATGCGTTTGTCAGCTGGTCTGGCTCATTTATCGCTTCAAGGTTATTGACAGTTTGATGCAAGATGATTGGATCTCAAGTTACAAACAAACTGGTCCTGATCCCCTATTTTTAGAATCATTAGACAGCAACAAAGAGACCACTGATTCAGATAACCTCTCTGTTTTCTTGCCTAACTTCCTTCAGTTGCAATCATGGCTTTGCCTAGCAGTGTATTGAAAGAGGATGACATTTTGTATGAGTTACATGCGTATACACGTTCTGATGTCCCTGATAAGAGTGACAATGAAATTTTGGAAGGTAACAGTGATGTCCCCACCACTAGTTCACGTAAACAATTGCGACCATTTGCGTAGTTTTTACTACTGACAGTGAAACAAGTACAGAAAAGGAAGAAAGTAGTGAACTGGAGAGCTCTAATGATAAAAAAAGTGATGTGTGGTGAAAATTGATAAAAAACCAAGCAATTAGCCTTTCCTTGAAACAACAGGTCTGAATATAGTTATTAATAACCATGAGTCTGTTGTTGAAGTCGTGAGTTCAATCACTGGTGATGAAATGATCCAGTTACTTACTGAAAAGTCTAACCTTTACCATAATCAAAAGGCACAAAAATGGAAAGTCTCACCTAAAACACTGAAGTGGTCCAGTTTCACACCTGAAGAAATGATAAAGTGTTTGGGACTAAAAATTTTGATGTGACAGGTCAGAAAGGAAAATATAAGAAACTACTGGTCCACTGACCCCACAATTTCCACACCCATTTTTCCTCACACTAAGAATAGGAACTGTTTTGAATCCATATGGTAGGTCTGAGATTTTAGTGACAACAGCCAGCAAACCAGGATTCAGGGCAGCTATTCAAAATTTGGTCCATGTATGAAAATTTTGTACAGAATTTAGGTCAGTTGACAGCCCGAAACAAGAACAGTCACTTGATGAAGCCATGATCCCAAGGCAGGGTTGCCTGAAATTCAGGACATACAATCCAGGGAAAATAACAAAATACAGAGTGCTGGTGAGAATGGTGTGTGAGGCGGTATCAGGTTATATCTGCAACATGGAGATATACTCAGCTGAGGGAAAGAAGTTGGAGGACACAGTTTTATAACTTTTAGACAGAAACTAAGGCCAATTTCATCACATCTATCAAGACAATTTTTATAATACTGTGAGATTAGTCCAATCACCTTATTAGCCACTACCAAAGCTTATGCATTTTCCTTAATAGTATGTATGCTTCCTCCCAATATATTAACATCATTAGCATAAACCAGAAGCTGATGTGTACCATTTAATTTCAAGCCATTCTGGTTTACCTGAACCCTCCTAATGGTGTACTCTAAAGTGAAGTTGAAAAGCAATGAAGATAGAGCATCCCCTTGTTTCAAACCATTCCTAATAGGAAACATGTCAGACAAATTCCTGCCTACTGGGACTCGGCTACATGTTTCAGTGAGAAACATTTTTATTAGGCTTACCAGTTTCATGGAGATAACAAACTCAATGAGAATATTATACAAAACCTCCCGCCAAACAGAATCATAAGCTTTCTTGAAGTCTATAAAGAGCTGACGCACTGCTTCATTGTTTTCCCATTTTTTCTCAAGTATTTGACAAATGCAGAATATATGATCAGTAGTTGACTTCTTGTGTCAAAATCCACATTGATGATCTCCAATAATTTTGTTTGCATATGGAGTTTACCTTGACAGCAGGATGTTGGATAAAATTTTGTACATAGTTGGCAAAAGTGATACGCTCCTATAATTACTACAATCAGTTTTATCACCATTCTTAAAGATACGTACAATGATTGAGTCCTTCCACTCCTCAGGTAATTCCTCCTTATTCCAAATAGAAATAATAAGTTTATGGATATAATAGTGAACTGTTCTACCACCTGCCTTAATCAGTTCTGCTGGGATTTGATCAATACCCAGCGATTTGTGACTTTTTAGCTTTTCAATAGCCAACTGAACCTCAAGAGAACTTGTCTCAGGCACTAGTGGTTCTGCTGTGTGTATTTCTGTCTGTCTAACATTAACTCCATGTACATTCAACAGCTGGGAGAAATGGTTCCTCCACCTAGTCAAAATACTGTGGGAGTCTGCAACCAAATCACCCTCATAACTTCACTATATTAGTTTAGGCTGGTAACCCTTCTTAAAGTCACTGATGCCACTATACAAGTCCCTAATACTTTTATCTTACTGTTAGTTTCAAGTTCCTCAATTTTAGCTTTCAGATATGCCTTCTTTTTGTTCCTGCAATGTGTGCTAGTTTCATGTCTTACACTGTTCAGATTATGTATATAGGAGTAGCTTTGGTTTGGATCCTGTACCCACTGTATTACAGTCTGCTTCCTTTGATCTAAAAAATGTAAACATTCATTATCAAACCATGGTTTATGCTGCTTCAATTTGTGCAGAACTAGAATTTCTTTAGCTGAGGTTTTGATATTCTATTTAATGTTCTCCCAAGCCCTGTTTATGTTCTTGTCATCACTTAAATTCTCCAAAGCTGCAAACCTGTTTGTAATCTCAATCTAATACTGTTTCCTAAACTCCAGAACATTTAGCTTCCTGAAATTAAATCTTTTGCCATCAAACTTCCGTGCTGCTTTTTTACTTACTGCCAATCTTTCCCTAACTTCTGCAACCACCAGTGATCAGTATCACAGTCAGCTCCCCTGAAACTTCATACATCTAGTATACTTGAATGCCATCTCCTATCTATCAATATGTGATCAATCTGGTTGTGAGTCTTCCCATCAGGAGAGGTCCAGGTGTACTTTAGAAAATTTTGGTGCAGGAACGTAGTGTTCTTGACAACTAGATTGTGTGATGAGGCAAAGTTTACTATTCTAACACCATTATCATTATTATCCTGATGTAGACTCTCATTCCCAATTGTCGGTTTGAGAATATTCTCTCTCCCCACTTTTGTATTAAAATCTCCTAATAGAATTTTCATATGGTACTTAGGAAAATGATAAAAAAAACCTGCTCTAATTCCTCATACAAGCTGTCTTTTGAATCATCACTTTTCTCCTCACTTGGTGCATGCACATTCAAAACAATGATATTACACCAGCAACCTCTCAGAATTAAAATGACACCCTATCGCTAACAAAGTCTATTGTTAACTGCTGACACTATTCTGTGGTGTACAAAAAAACCTGTTCTCAATTGATGACTTTTGTTTCCTTTTCCATTGACAAAATTACAATCCCCTGCCTTACTGTTCCCCCTTTGTCCCACCTAACTTCCTGCAAACCCACTAAATTTACTTCCTGGCTGCTCCTGTAAGTGAACCTGCCCTCTACAAGTTCCTAACACTCCACATACCAAATCTCAAGTCCATTTTTTTTTGCTTGGGTCGTACCAAAGTATCAATCCAGGTCCAAGGCAAGTGTTCATGATTCGCAACTAAGTCATTTTTTACGGTGAGGAGTTGTCAACACCTCGCCCAACCCCCAAGCTGGAGGACCACCCCTTGTCGGCTGTCTGCAACTGCTAAGTCAATATATTCGCGGCTACCTTCCATATTGGAGGCTGTTCCTCCATCCGCAACTTGAGGACGTGTCATGCCATGGTGACAAGGACCTACTTATCACAGTCTAATGATGCATACCAGGCATTATCTCTGCTAGAGCCTTTCCAAGAACAGCTGTGATATTCTGCCGAGTATGAATGTCAGTGTCGCTCAGCCCATGACGTTTGGCTTCTTCTTGAAGTAAGTTGGTAAGATACTTCAGCTGTTCTGGGGTTGCTGGTGGCAAGTTTAAAAGACTGATTCTCTCAGCTTCTTCCTGCAAATATTTATTCACAACGAGAGATGTGATGTTAGCACAAGATTCAGGTCTTCTGGGATATGACACCATGTCACTTGTTAAATAGTTACTGGGTTTTGGAACTGCTGACTCCATACTCACTCCATGTGATTTATCGGAGTGACACCACCTCATTCATACACATGCATGTTACAGTGTTCAGTACCAAAAAGTATTCAAAATGAAATACTAAAATAGATGCATTTCATGACGATTAATTCCACGCATTACTCTTCGTATGTCTAGCTCCAGTTCTTACTTGCAATAACATTTACCAGTTGGAAATCACACCACTGTGAAAGCATAGGCAGAGTGCAACAAGCAATATATCACAACATTGTTAGGCTGACTTTCAGACAGTATACAGAAACTACAAAACATTAATTTTCTCTATGCCTCTGTACAGGCTTCCATTTTGCATTCTTGCTCTATGTTATTTATAAACATCACCCTAGCAGTGTCATTCTTATGGTGGAGGCATACCACAGGAGACCACACCAGTCACAGACAAGACAGGAACTGTCATCAGCCTCTGTCAAAATGATCCCATAAAAGTGGTCACGGACACCAGTCTGGGGCCACAGCTCGGTCAAACAGACGCATTTAGATTCATCCCACAAATGAAAGGAGACCAGAACCTGGTTTTTCTCACATTTGCAACTAAACATATTTCAAGACTAGGACAGCGTCATGAATATCTTTGTAATTAACTTTAGAATCAAATAGCCATGGTAACTGTCCAAGTACTCTGAGATGTTGCAACACACAGACTAGTAAACAGTTACCAATGTCTTGGAGGGCATAATGTCTCCATCTTCACAGGCTAACACTCTTCTTGGACTGCTACACATGAAGATGGAGGCAGCACCTTCCTCCAAAATTATGACAAGAATTTTCCATGCAGGATTTGAGGTTCTCACACAGGTGCTGATGAAAAACTCATGTGTTCTGGGATCCTGTGCCATGATGACCACTCGACTAGAAAAGTTGAGGCACAATGGTCCTCAAAACTGTTTGTAACTATTTAATAGCTGACAAGGCTCAACATCCCAAAAGGCTGTGACCAGTCACCATCAATACTACACCAACCTCAAATCTTGTAACAATATTTACACAGATTACATCTTCTAGGAAGTGACAACATGTTGACTGGTAATTTGTTACTGAACATTCAGAACAGCTTACTGCTACCATCTTTTAGGTAGCTGAAGAAGAATAAGTTGATGGGACAAAAGATGGCCTTATATAGGAAAAGTGCATGTTAGGTGAGTCAAAGCAAGCACCGTGGTGTGGACGGTGGCATGCAGAGCCTGACGGAGCAAATAAAGAGATGCAGCAGGGGAGAGCTAAGTAATGACAGTGGGAGCATGCAAGAAAAACATTTTCATAAAAATGGGTGCTGAACTTTGTGGTTGACATTGTTTTATTTTAAGATTCTATAAATCTTTCTTTTAAGCAACAATTTTTAACAATAATGGCAATTTGTTTCAGATACTTTTACTGGAATATTTTAGCAACATTTCTAAAAGTATACACATTTGCTGAAAACAAGTCATGCCCCCTCCCACCCCTTGCCAACATCATAATATTACAGGGAATTTTAATCCCTGATTCTCCTGTGATAAAGTTCAAACAATGTTTCATATAAGTAAACCAGAATGGTGGCAATACATCACACTTGCACTTGAAAGTTATGAATTCTGACCACAGGCATACTATCCTGATGGTTTTCTGCATTCCTTCCAGGTAAATGCCTGGGAAATACTTTAAAATATGTCACAAATGTTTCCTGCCACACACCTCCTTCCTCTTTCATAATATTTTCACCACTTCTAATCTGCCACTACTTGACCTCATCAGGCAATACAGAACAATCAGTGCATGTATTTGTTTAACCCTTAGGCGACTAATGTTATATATATATGGAGCACCCATTCTTGATGTTTCTAGATCACACACGACGACGCAGCACAGTCGGTAGGACTCCTCTGGACGAGTGATCAGCTCGTCGCAGAGACCTCTACCTGACAACACACGACA
>Ga0268261_10001533_pt1 | contig 15997 bp, 8 predicted proteins | sample TergutNc150P1_FD_190353 | JGI IMG/M metagenome (GOLD analysis project Ga0268261, IMG submission 190353) | Nasutitermes corniger P1 segment gut microbial community from laboratory colony in Florida, USA - Nc150 P1 (SPAdes) (version 2) | ecosystem: Host-associated > Arthropoda: Insects > Digestive... | reverse complement strand
GAAAAAAGGAATCCACAAATGCTTTCTGCCCACAGAAAATGTCTAGGCCGAAGTGTATAACATGATTCTCGAAATAAAGAGCTGTCATTTCCTTTAACAGAATTAACACAAGTTTGTTTGTAACGGAGACTCACTGTGTTACACGTACGGCAGAGTATTAATTTACTCATTCATAATGTATTCCTTTTAGCTGTGGCGCTGCGACCCAACGCGTGTCATGGCCTCCTCATTCTTGAGGTTTCTAGATCACACACAACGACGCACCAAAGTCGGTAGGACTCCTCTGGACGAGTGATCAGCTAGTCGCACAGACTTCTACCTGACAACACACAACACTTACAACAGACAAACACCGATGCCCCCCGGTGGGATTCGAAGCCACGATCTCAGCAGGCGAGCGGCCGCAGACCTACGCCTTAGACCGCGCGGCCACTGGGACCGGCATTCATTAAGGAATTACACAGTCTGGTATAACTGGTCTGATATCCTTTGAATTAGGACGTGTAAAATTCCAGAAACGAATTAAACAAGACCGTTGTGTACTTTGAATTGGTTAATATATGATCAAAACAGTAAGAACGTTTCGGAAAGTCTTATCTTGTTATCTGCCACAGTTACTAAGAACAAGTCAGGCAACGAACTTATAAAGTAATATTGAGGCGTGTTCGTGCAACCATTATTGCAGTGTAAAAGCAATAAGTATTACATATTCTGTGTGTGTTTGTAACCTTAGTTATCCAGCATGCAATGCGCATTAGCCATATTGTCATCTGTGGCTTGCGCCAGCTCTACAATATTTTTCCACATTATCTCATAAACAGCACGATTATCGGAAAAAGTTGTTGAACATAAAATTTGTGTTTTGATTTTCTCTACAACTTATTTATAATCAATAGTAGATCTTCAGCGAGACGTGCAAAATACACAGCAGCTGGAATGAATAATCATCTGCTATAAACGTCAATTCCAATAAAACGAGAGTTTAAATTTCTTGTCGAGTAGGATGATGTAGCGGCGAAGTTCTAAAAACAGTCAATAATTCTCCGATTTGAATCACACCTAAAACTCTGCACTTCTGTCTTTAGTGTTTTCACCCGGTAATTTTTGCCTTATTTAGAAGCGCAATTCACATTGCGTGATAATTGTTCAAACGTTGTCCGATTGCTAAAAATTAACATAAAATGAGATGTTTAGATTCAAAATATGGCTTTTAAAAAGACTTATTTTCCTGTTACAGGAATTTTTGTTTCTAACGCCACTCTGACTACTGGTAAGCGGTCGATAGAATCGGTTAGCATGCAGCACTGATGTTGTCCGCTGTACGGTGGACTGTCTGGCTATAAAATATTTTCTGTCTTTCTGGGTTATGAAATATGCTGTTTAAGAACATTAAGTTAAGAAACATTAACAAGCATAACAACCCTGAAATTTCCACTTTATTTAATATCTCGAAGACCACGATCTTAAGGAAAGTTGAGAACTGCACTCTTTTGTGTCATTACGCATCGAGTAGTGGTAATTCTTTAACGAAGTTTCGGGACATTCCTATAGTACAACTAACAACATGCGCTTGTAATCTCAAATTATTTATTCTTGCAAAATACTCTACATGTTTCGGACGGTCTTTCCGTCCATCATCAGGAGCTCAATACTGCGTATACAGCAACGGTGTACTATGTCAAACAGCTGCTGCTACCTGCTGCTATCGGGGATGAGATGTTGTATACGCAGTTTTGAGCTCCTGATGATAGACGGAAAGACCTACGAAACATGTAGAGCGTTTTACAAGAATAAATAATTTGAGATAACAGGTGCATCTTGTTGATTGTACTATAGGAATATATTACGATGCACGGACCTATGAATATTTAAAATTTCGAGACATTCTAACGGTCCCATCTTTAAGGGTCAAGTAATAACCCAGAAGAGCGCAGTTCTCATCTACTTCGCGGCGAAGTCTGAAATCACGACTAAGGAAAGTTGTACTGACAAAAAGACGCGTGTTTTGATATTTGCATGACTTTTGCCCGACATATGCTTCGCTTCAGCATTCGCGTAGAATCGCACAGATATCTTCGTGTAAAGTGACGGTTATTTCCAGCCGATTTTAACCAAATTTCGAAAAGAGCAAACAATTTTACGGAAATTTCCAGGATAAAATTTTATGAAAATATGTTTAGCCGTTCTCGAGATGCGGTAAATGTGATTAACAAGGAAGAAACTGTAAGTATTACTTAATATTGTAGCGGGTTTTCGTGACCAATTTTGATTTGGAAACTCAAAATTACGTTCTCTTTTTATTCTTTTTGACCTACATGAAGATGTCAAAAGCATAAAACCGATGAGTTTTGCCACGGAAACACAAAAATGGGTTCCTTTTCCGTTGTTGACTAGCTACAAAATTTTCTGTGCTGCTGGGAACAACATTGACGTATTCTTGATTCCAAACTTTCACCGTGTTCTGTATGCTGTATGTTTTCTTCTGGGTAATTCCCCGGCGTCTGAATTTTATATGCCGACGTTTCGGAACACTCTGCCTGTTCCATCTTTATAGTCATCTGCTTGCTTACGAAGATGGAACAGACAGAGTTTTCCGAAACGTCGGCATATAAAATTCAGACGCCGGGGAATTACCCAGAAGAAAACATACAACATAAACTTATTGAGGTCCTCAAATAAAATGTGTGATATTTTTGTCCGATTTGAACCAAATTTAAAGTCTTTCGACAGATGGTCGTAGATGTACTCAAAAAGAAATTTGAATAATTTCTCTTTCAGTGGGAGGAACGCTGATAAATGTAGGCAAACAGACAGGCAGAAGGACACCAATGACAAAGCTAATAGGCGCTTTTCGTCATTTATGACGGAGCGCTTAAAAATGGTCGAAGAAAGAAATATGTCTGTGAGTGTCCTCTGGATTTATTTGGCCTCTTTGAATACAGCAGGGCCTACAGTATTCTAATGTTGTGTTATAAGAAGGGGAGGACTTCCTTCATTTCCGGAGTGACTATCAGTTTCAGATGAATGAATTTAATTGGTTATGCAGTAATCTCCACTTATATTTTTGACCTTGTGCAAGTTATGCAGCTATATATTTCCCTGCAGGCAATCCGCTCTGCGAACTCGCCTGTTTCTCCTACGTAAATGTCAGTAGTCTCACGAACTCATGATGTTTAGTCTAGATACGTGTGTTAAGTTTTATGCGGAAGTCGAGTACTTCGCTTATCTGGCTCATGCAAATTAGCTCGTGGTCTGGACTGAGGTGTTGAGCGCAATATAAATCCTAGCCGAAGCTTCTGATAACAAACGCCCGCATGCCGGCCGCTGAGGACCGGATAAGGACAACGAACGACGAGCCCGCCTTGGGAGATAAGAAATCCAGTGGCGGCTCGTCACAGCTTCATATATGCGGCTTAACACCACGTGCCAACTGTTCAAATTTTACAGTCGAATGTTTGAATGAGTCATAATATTGCCTACACTTTACCATCACAATATAGGTAAGCTTTTGACTCTTCCCATTTAATATGAGTTTATATTCAAGGATCCGTTCATATTACGTAAGCCGTTCTTCCTCTTAAAGAATTAACTAAGAAGATTACCGCATTTACGTACAATAGTTTACATTTGGTGTTATAAAACGATATGAACATTCAGTCTGAAAGAATTAGAAATGTAACTCTAAGACAACAAATTGGACAAGAGGAAACAATTATAAAAGAAACTGAACAGAACCAGCTTATATGGTACGACCATGTTCAGAGAATGGCAGAAGGAAGATTACCCAAAATAGCATTGAACTGGATGCCGAAACAAAACAGAGCACGAGGAAGACCGAAGAAAACTGGATGAAAGGTATAAGGAAGGCCATGAACGAAAGAAACCTAAATGAAGGCCAGTGGGAAGATAGGAAACAATGGAGTCTAGACAACGTAGAAAAACGTTTTGAAACCGATATATATATATATATATATATATATATATAAACACATTCAATTGATGGGGCTTAGCTCAGGGTAAGGTCATATTCACAGTCATGAATTTGTATTAAAAAATAAGGTAAATTGCACCCTCTAACAGACCAGGAATGCCCAGAAGACAAGTACAAGTATAAATCTACTCTTTCTTCAACTTCGGTGCTAAATGGGAGCAGGTGATCAACGCCACGTTCCGGCCGTTTTATGACCGGGAAAGAAAACCGTTATCCACTGTACGGGAGGATGGGCGAGCCCCAGAAGCGGTATGGATGGATACAGAAAAACTCTCTCTCCCACCCGAATTCCATCCCCGGACAGTCCAGCCCGTAGCCATGCAGGTGGATTGCAATCATACGAAGTTTACTATTACGTACTAACGTAACACACCAACCGGTCACGTTTCTGTGGGCTACAGGGTGGACGAACGCAGTGACAGATTCGAATCCTAGCACAGAAAAGACACGAGTCCGAAGCGCGTAGGCTGGCCCTGCGTCTGACGCAGTGTCGCAGTGTTGTAATGCTTTCCCTCGCGAGCACATCGGTCTCAACGTTAAATGTATGACTACCTTGATTGAGATTTTTACGTGCTTTTTCCTCAGTTTTAAGGCAAATGCCAGGGTAAAACCCACAAAGACGGGGCACGGCCCGCACTGTTCCTAATTTTTGTGTTGTTCTATGTATTTTTGTGTTGTTCTGTATATTGATTATTTTGTGACGTTCTATATATTGTTTGTGTTTATATTTGTACTGACCTACTTCCACCGGGTGGCTACATAATTCCAGTTAAATATATCATATCAAAATGACAACACATTCATCACAGGCAGAAGCTAAGAACGCGTGGAGCTATACTACCACTCCTCCATTTGGCTTTATGGCGCACAATTTGTATTTAGGTGGCCTGACATGTTGACAGTGCATCTTCAAATCAGTTCACATTAGGCAAACTGCAGGATACAGAAGTCCTAGAGTGTAATCAAGCTACATTTTGCAGTACGTTCTTGCTTGTAATTTAACAGTTTATTTAATACGCAGATCTACTTTCGAAATATCTTCTTAACCAGCACTTTACTTTGAAACTGAGTGATGCAACTGGAGGTGGCTTTTAGAGGTCGGAGTATGTAGAACGATGTAAATCAAATGTAAACATAAACCAATAATTCACCAGTCGAATACATTGTATATTTTACTTGTAACAACATGTTTCGGCTTCTAATAATAAGTCATCGTTAGGCTGTAAAAAATACGCATGATCTATATAGTGCATGCATAATATGTATTGAACACTTAACATTTTTACAGCCTAACAATAGCGTGATTGTTACAGTCACAACATGTAGGTCTGGTTAAAAACTGAGTTGTGTTTGATTGATAACATTGGTAAACATAATTTTTGTCGCAATAAAACTAATTTGTGTTTCTTATGTATTTTTTCACGCTAAATTCCAATATTTTATTAGAATTTCTCTATCACTCACAGTTTTTGTGTGACAGAACTTTCTAAAATGCAATTTTAAAGGTAAAGGTAGCAGGCAAACCCATCTCTGTAACAGGCCTGGACAGACGCTCAGGGTTCCAGAAGGTTGAGATTCCCACATTTTGAGACAATCGGCATAAGAAGGCGGTAAGTTTTCAGCCCTATACACCGGCCGCCTTTACCGCCAGAATACAGACGCCCACCTACAAAACTACACGCTCTCAAAAGTCAAAAGAACTTCACCTTAAAAATCAATTCCTCGGAAACATGAAAGGTTAGAAGAATTCCTTAGCAAATTGAGCCCTTCATAGCCTCCTTTAAAAATATTATTAATTTTAGGGAAGCTAAAGGATACAGATATAAAAGTGGAGTGTAAACAGAAAAGGAGAGAGAGGCAGAAAGCCAAGACTGGCAAGAGGAAAAGAGTGACGCCGTGATTTATTTTCTGCGACTTTGGGTGAAATAATAGTGCAGGAGATACTACGGGTTGGGAGTTGACACATGCTCACTGATACACTAGCAGCCATCCACTTCAAATACCGATTTGTCTCCTTGCCTGTTCTCTTCACTGGCGCTGCAGGGTAATGTGGCTCAAGGCTTCTGGTAATGCGAGCTTCTAAATCCTGTTTATTGGCATCATGTAGAAACCTACTGGCGAATGTTCGACCCGTCTCAAATCTTATGACCTCATAGGATAACACAGAAACAACACAGACATGCAAGCATGTTGTGAGTGAAATTCAAACTCATAAGCCTAGGGTCCGATCGGCAGAAAACAGAATAGGCAAAGACTGCGTGCCAACTGTGTCCAATTCTTTGGGTTTTCAAGCCATGGATTTTATAAGTATAAGAAATAAAACTTTGTCACAGACCATCACAGAATCTCTACTAAAGAAAAACACTTCTACTTATAAAGTGTGGTAGAAAAATGACGAGTTGCAATTGTAAAGAACATCGACAACACTAAACACATTCTGCGCTGTGAATACACTGCAGACCAGAGTACATTTAATGTCAAGTACATGCGGTGTCGAATCTGACAAAAAGCACCTTCTGCCCATGCCGGCATGATATGTTCTTTGGACATAAAAGTCTAACTAAATGCTGCTGTGGGCGTCTGTTATTTTGTGCACGATTGCAGACTTATGACGTCCTTTAACATGCTTCAAATGGGAGCGCTGTGTGTTGAATCTCAGTAATCCGATATGTAATTTTTCCTATGAGTCTATGTACTATGAAGGTTGATACGAAGGTAAGACTTCCTTCTCCCCTTAAATATGGCGCTGGGAAGAGTTTCTTGTCTTACCCAATGGATAGCAAAACTGTTCAGCTCCGCAAGGGTCATCAGCGCTTCACTCACGTGCGTTCAACCCACTGATGGCGGACGTTGTATACATAGGTACTAGGCAAAGAGTGGTTACAGAATTCCTTACTACGGAAGGCTCCAGCCCAATAGAGTTCCATAGACGTCTGGGGAGCGTGTGTAGTGTGGCGACGTCATAGATGTTAGCTTAGAGCGGTGAAAAGGAAATTGCTGACAGGCCCGCAGTGGCCGACCAGGCACGGCAGCAAATTCAAGAAGAGTGAAGGAATCTTATTAGTGGAATTCTTGGAGAGAATTGTCACAATCAATTTAGAGCGATATGTACAGTTACTAAAGAAGTTAAAAAACGAATTCTAAGAGTTCGGCCAAACAGGAAGATGAATGTAGTCCTGTTCCTGCAATGACAGCGCCAAAGACCACACACCAGTCTGCGTACAAAGGCAAACAACGGCAAAAATGAGCTGAACTGATCTCCCTCATCCTCTCTTCTGTCAAGATTTAGCACCCACCGACTTCCACTTTTGGCTCCCTGAAGGATACGCCCGACGTCGCCGTTTAGTCTACGATGACGAGCTGAAACGCAGCATGTGTGAAGAGCAAAAACGCTTCAGAAAACACTTTTACGCAACCGGCAAACAGCGTCTCACTCAAAGGTGGAGTAGTGTCGGTAATTAAGCAGACTTTGTAAAATGTTAAGCAATCCCATTACAAACCTGGACAGGCCCTGAGGGTTCCAAGAGTTTGAGGCTCCCAGATTTTAAGACAATCGGCACATGAAGGTGGCAAGGTTGTCAGCCGTATGCACCGGCCGTCTTTACCCCCAGGAAATATGACTGGTACTCATTTCTGTTAGAGGCTGAGTCTACCCCAGGACCATAGTGCGGCCGGAAGGATTATGTCAGTGAAAAATTCCAATGACACCATCGGGAATCGAACTTGCGACTTGTATGGTAGTGCCTCAACCAACTGGGCTACCGCGTGCCCCGAGCAGACTTTTGGAAAATATGATCTAAACTTCATAAAAGCTGTACCGAAGGCATACGCAAATTTCAGAATAATCGCAATTACATTTTCTAAAAAACTAGAAAACTTTACTTTCGTTCTGCAACTCGTAACGTAAATTATAAACTCTTATTGACTTTACAAATTATTTATCGTCCACCGAAATTTCAAGTAAAATCTTGTTGGGATTTCTCCTTAAAACGAACACTTCCTTTCGGTGATATATCCGCAATCTCATCCGTTTTTTTAAATATAAAAAATTGCAAGCAACCCTTCAGCAATTCTGGAACCGAAACGTTAAACTTTAAGATCGTATAGCATCCGATAAATAGCAAAAATCTGGCTCTCTTTCCTATGATCTTGAACTACACGTTTACCGTTTTGCATTATTCAAATAATATCTCATGCAAGTACATGGCAAGCTGAGCAGCACGACAAAAAATTTGGATTGTGTGGCTGACAAAGTGGGACTGGACAAGATATTTTGTCATGCACTGCTGTTTTTCTCACCAGTTATTTTTCCAGCATTGCTCCGTACTCATTTGTCACTGTCCCTGAGATATGCGATATGTTCAAACAGCCAAAATGTTAGAGAAATATGCAGCCATCAGTCGAATATTTGTGTTTGATCCGGCAGTTGTCTGTACTCAGTTAAAAGAAGTTTACGTAACTTGAACAAGTGATGAAAGTTATACTGTAAAACTGACCTCTTTATCTATTTCATTGTCCTTTCCAAATGTATGATTTCTTGTTTTTAAAAATGACGCCATTTTGTTTTGACTGAGATGAGTAATTGCTGTTCAGTATTTCTAATAATAAAACCAAGTAGATGCACTGATTTCTCAAATTTATTCTTTGAATGAAACTCTACATGTTTTGGAGAGTTCCTCTGTCCATCATCACAAGTTTTCCACTGTACACACAGCAGTGGTATATATCATACAAATTTGCTGACAGCTTGCGAGCAGGAGCAAATGTTCCTGTTTGCAAGCTGCCAGCAAACTTTTATGACATATACAATTGCTGTGTGTACAGTGGAAAACTTGTGATGATGGACAGAGGAACTGTCCAAAATATGTAGACTTTCATTCTAAGAATAAAATTGAAAAATCAGTGCATCTAGTTGGTTTTATTATTAGAAATTTAACACGATGTACGGTCACATGAATGTTAAATTGTGCTTTAACCTTGGTTGATTTCCAACTTCATGCACAAAATTATTTATTTACATTTAATACATTTATTAAAATCCTCTACATGTTTCGAGCATTACCCTGCTCATCTTCAGGAGGTCTACGTCGTAATTTTATATATATGCAGCCTCTGGTATCGTCACTCTCTGCAGGTGACTGTCCTGTGCACCGGTTAAGAAAGAAATGGTTGGAAATCAACCAAAGTTATACTACGATGCACGGTCATCCAATCATCAAGTCAAATTTTCTGTTCAGTATTCCGCTTATTGTATTTGGAAGGGCCAGAACACATAGAATCAACAAAATTTAAATGTCTTCTTGTGATAAAATAAAGCTTGAACATCGAAAGTAAAAAGCAATAAACACAAATGCAAAAAACAAATAAATATATTCAAAGGACACTATGAGTGTAAATTTTTGCCTTCGGAACTTTTTATGTTTGTAGTGGCCGCTATATTTTTATGGCACCTGTTTCTTTATTGTAATATTGTAACGCTTTTCTTACAGTCACGCAAGCAAATAAATATAAATTCACATCGTACCTGTTCAGTTTTATGTGTTTTTCTGTGGGGTAGCCTATTACTTGTAACTTATAGTGAAGTTATTTCAGAACGACTATGTTTGTACATGAATTTGAATCATAGAATAAAATTCCCTTAACAGAAGTAATTTTCAAATTCTATCTCCAAGTCAAGGGACCTAAGCCTTCTTTAAATCCATTTTTCTCGAAGATTTTGGAATAAATCATCGTATTTTCACATTAAAACACAGTGACTATAATAAGAAACACGGTGTTAAGACAAAGAATTTGTTGTTGACCATGAGATAATCTCTACGTTTTTATTCTCAGATTACAAGAAATTTAATATTCGTGGATCCGTACATCATAGTATAATTCATACAGAAAAATCCAACAAGATGCAACAGTGTATCAAAATTTATTATTCCATACTTATATATAGCTCAACATGTTTCGGGCGACACACCGCCCATCATCAGGAGCCTAAAACTGCACTAGCAGTCTCTGGTTTGCATACGTGGAATGTTGTCGGACGTGTGGTTGCTGGGCGCTGTCAGCCGTGAAAGCGTCCAGCCACCACACGTCCAACCTTCCACATATGCAAACCAGGGGCTGCTAGTGCAGTTTTAGGATCCTGATGATGGGCGGTTTGTCGCCCGAAACATGTTGAGCTTCATATAAACATGGAATAATAAATTTTGATACTGTTGCTTCTTGTTAGATTTTTCTGTACGAATTTCAAAGCAATTATCTTCCTATGTAACCTTTACAGGTAAGTCTTTGTCACTGAGAATGCTTGCTATGGGGTGAAAATTGAACGTTTATATACTATTTAAATGAATTTTATTAGTTTTGTGGACTAATATGCCATCCTCATAGTCAGTCATAAACCAAAATACAGGGTTTTCATTTAAGAATTGTAGGATTTTGAACGCCAATAATATAGGATTCGTGCGGTATAAAACAGTAAAAGTGGCATCACTGGATTCCGTCATTCAAGTTTTTTTCACATACCACGTGTCCTCACCTCATGCTCGCTCAAAGTCAACACGTCTCAGTGCCTTTTTGACTGTCGTTGGTTCCGTTGCGCCCTCTTGATTATGTATATGGACAAAGGAAAAGCGCGATGTGTCCTGTGGTTCCCGGAAACAAAATCATTATTGAATGTTCAGCTTAAGTTCAGGAATGAATAAAAGGACACCACCGCATGTGAATAACATCAGTCGTAGGTTCGATCACCCAGAGAAAAACAGGCAATGTTTGTAACAGAAAGTCAACTGGAAGACCTGCATTTAAGTAAGAGAATGTAAAAAAAAATTCTACTGCGGGTACAACAAGAACATTGCGCACGCCGAACCAATGAAGAGATATGCAAAACCTTAAGGACAGAATCTGCGTAGGTATGGAAAGAGTCAGGCCAGAGATGCTTTCTTGTGTCTGAATACAGGATAGACATTTGTAGGGCTACAGCTGGTGCCCATATTGAGCTCCATGAAATGGTTTTTTTGCTGTGGCGCTGCGACCCAACGCTGGTCATGGCCTCCTCATTCTTGAGGTTTCTACATCACACACAATGACGCACCTCAGTCGGTAGGACTCCTCTGGACAAGTGATCAGCTCGTCGCAAAGACCTCTACCTGAAAACACACAACACTCACAACAGACAAACATCCATGCCCCCGGTGGGATTCGAACCCACGATCTCAAAGGCGAGCGGCCGCAGATCTACGCCTTAGACCGCGCGGCCACTGGGACAGGCATTAAATGTCATATAGCCCATGTGAAATTATTGTGTTTTTCTGATAATATAAAACTTTTTTTTCCTAACTAGTTTTCCTTCAGTTGACCCCGAAAATCCTGTCGTACTTTTATGACAAACCTGTATTTGAAAATTTAAAATACGTTTCCACGGGCTAAAGACCAAAATATTTGCTGTCGAGTATATAACTTATGCATGAAACCAACAAATGGACACATCTTGTAAATAAAGCCAAATTGGTGCGCAGTTTTTCTTAGAACGTTTGACTGTCTGGTATGCATACCAGTCAGTCATCCATACAGAATAACAAGTGCCAAGTGTCGCATAAACACAGTTGTTTCTCCTGATGATGGTAACATATTCGCCCACAACATGTACAGAAAAGGAATAAACACACTAAAAAATTGTGCACCAAGTTGGCTTTATTTACAGGATTATGCAAGGATGCAGAACAACAAAACACTAAAAAAATGGACACATATTTCATACATTTGCAAACATTATTAGAAGACTTATGGAGAATATGAAGTTGCTGCTTATATGTATTTTGCTATTATCACATTCTTTTATATTCTTTAGGTTCTATTTTCTATCAATGTATATATGGTTTTATTCCTGTTTAATACTGTGATTTATGTATTTTCATTGTTATGTCTATACATTCTCACTGTATGTTTATGTATGACTACCCTGACAGGTTTTTCCGTGCCTTTTCCTCAGTTGTAAGGCAAATGCCAGGGTAAAACCCGCAAAGACAGGGCACGGCCCGCACTCTTCCTAATTTTTGTGTTGTTCTATGTATTGTTTGTTTTGTGTGGTTCTCTGTATTGTTTGTGTGTAAATGTGTACTGAACTGCTGCCACCGGCTGGCTACCCAATTGCAGTTAACAAATATATCATATATTTTATTACATAATTTAAATATTCTCTTAATGCGCGGATAGGGAACATACTAAACATCTGATGTAGAGTTTGCACTGATCTGAAACGTTAAGCATAATTATTTTAAGATATAAAATAATGATGTTCCTTAACTCCTCCCCTAGTGGACGACCATAAACGAACTGCTGTAGCGGCTCAGTTCTGCTCCCTCAGGACGGTAGCAGACTTGCAACACGCGAACTGACGGGTAGCGGCAGGCGGCAGCAAATGTTCAGTGCGTGCTACGTCTTGCAAAGAAGAACACAGCTCTTGGTAGGACAAATATAAGTGGATTGTATTATAAAAGAGACCTAGAGAAATTGTTCATTGTAATAACTTAAGAAATGGGACGAATTGGTGTAGAATATGAGATACCACTGTCAGGGTTTGTAATAATTAAGATGGGCATTATTATTCTGTAAGACGAACAACCAAACTTTTTTACACGAAGACTCGCGACATCTTTCTTTTCCTAACCCAGGATCTCCTATGATTATAGGGCGAGAACTAAACCGGCCGATATTGTAACACCCCTCGCTTTGTTTTACGCTACTCCAAAATTTCCTCGGTATTATGGAAGTGTGTAATACGAACTGCCAAATATTGCCTGTGGAGAACGTACATAATTTTGTAGCGAGTTTGAAGTCGCATACCGTGATATAAGCTAAGTAATAAGACTATACTAATTTACAATATACACTACGTGTATAAATAAGTAATATGCACTGCCGACAATAAGGTGAGGTAGTGAGGAAGAGGGGGTATAGGACTTTCGGTTTCGTCGTGCAACAACTAAATCATGAAGAAAACTGAAACGCGACCCGAACGAATGGCAGTCAGCATAATAAAGGGCAAGCCTATTGGAATCTGGAGCAAAGATCGTCACACTTAGCCCAATTTCTGATATGAGATTAAGGGTACAAACGAGTAGGGTAAAAAAACGAAACCTTGAACTTTATTGAGCTGTTGCTCACGAAGGGACGATAAGAAGGAAAATAAAAAGAGGTCCTAACAAAGTCTACAGTTACTAAACATGAAACAAGTTTTGTGGCGAAATATTGCCTGTCGTTAAGCAAGCATATTCGTTGTGACTGCATTAAGTTCATGCTTGCCCCACTTTGATCCAGGTAACATTTCTGACTGATATAAGGTCGACCGTCGCTGGGACGCCTGACGCCGGCTCATTATAGTTACGGTAGCAGGGCTAGTTACGTATGCACCTATGTGAAATGGGTTGCTCACATGCAGGCGCGATCTGAAACCAAGATACGCCTCGTGCTTTGTATTAACCGCATATGACGTAACGATTCAACTGCCGAGTCCCAGATTAATGATGTTTAGAGTGTGTTATTTATTTATGAAATTCTGTGAGCGGGCAGTTTCTCTACCGATGCCATTAACGATGTGTTTCACACAGAATGTTAGTGTTGAAATACATTATACCAAAACTTTATGAAGAGTTGACTTCAATGGGAAGAATTTAATCTAAGTATTCGGAGATGCATGACCATATCGATAAGTACGTAAAAAAACACGAAGTTGCTTTTTCGACGGTATAAATAATCGAAAGTAAATTACAATCTAAGCAACATAATACACGGAAGTTTTAAGTCACACAACATTTTTCGGCTTACACGGCCATCTTCAGGTAGATGATTTAAGATACGAGTGGGAGGTAAGAATATAGACCTGACTTATAAATTTGGTTTACATTATTGGATATATTTTAATTTGTAGAATAACTGTACTTAGAGAGCGAGAACCTGCGGATGAAGATAAAAATTTTGTTCGATCTGCATGCATTTGATTGCCAATTGAAGAAAAAGCCACATCTCAGAGGACAACAATTATCAAGAATATCTCTAACAGTATCTTATTCATTCAAGCAGTCTGTCTTACGACAGGTCCAAAACCTCATCCAAAGCGAGTTCTCCACATAGTGCGATCCAGAGCTTCCTCCTTCAAATGAGAGTATCCTCTCCTTTCCTTAAGGTCATCCAATAGCTTCCTGCGTCTTCTTCCTCGTCTTCCTGTCACTTATATCCCCCCTTTTATCTTTCCTTCAATAACCCGTTGTAGAAGGCAGTTTCTACGTAAAATGAAACCAATCCAGTTCGCCTTCCGTTTACGTATTTCATGTAGGATATTCCTCTGCTCCTTGACTATAAGCAATACTTCTTCATTTCTCACATGATCAGTCCAACTGATCTTTTCCATCCTCCTCCAGCACTACATTTCAAAACTTTCCAGGTGCTTCTGATTTACTGCGCGAAACGTCCAAGTTTCAGCACCATAGAGAGCTATGTTCCAAACGTAACACTTCACTAGCTTCTTCCTCAATTCCAAGTACAATGTGCTAGTAAAGAGAGCCCTCTTCTTGTTGAATGCAGCTTTAGTCATAGTTAAGTTATATATTTTTCAATAAATATGACCTTTGTTTTTACTCCCTGAAGATGGCTACATACTTTAGCCTAAACTTGTCGGAGTAACATTTATATGGTATAACTCTGCAATAATTTGGAATAAGTCTTATCTGTATATTATTTATTCCACCAAAATGCACAATATTATGTCACGAGGTGGAATTAGTAATTTATTCCTGAGAGATATCTTAGAAAAAAATTTCTGCGATCTTACAGAAAATGTTTTGTGTACTTCAGACTGATATAAGACTAAACATCTGAAGGAAAAAATTTCGTCAAGAGGGCTACTCTGGCTGACATTAACTATCAGAATATTATTCTTAGTTAAACTGAACAGGGTAAACGGACCCACACTTCATAACACAAATTTGGCTTTTCTCCAGTCGGAAAAGGAAATCGTCTTCGTGAAAGAAGCTTATTGATGGATTCTCTAATTTTTCCTAATTTATCCTCATTTTTACCACCTGATTATAAACAATTACTATAAAATACAGTATTTTTGGGCTGCTTTGTCCTGAAAATGATTGAAACGTAGATATCTTGGGGTAACATCCCAGAAGACTTGAACATTTAATTTTTATGTAAAATGTCATTATATTCTTATAAGTAGCCTCACCTCATAAGCATTTCTTCCTAGAGAACAAAGTTTCAGAACTCATGGAGCAGACTGTACTGTTGACTGTAACTACACACATTTGCATTACGTTTTCGAAACTTAATACCGTAATCACTGCATTTCACTTTCCCAAACATTAGTCCACAGGAGATTTTATAAATTCTGTTTACTAACAGCAGGGCAATTCGATGTATCCCAAAAAAGTCCCTGTTTCTTTTAAAGACGTAACGTTGCTTATATATTGAAGATTTATTTACGTACGAGGTAATTATCAAGATTTTTTCACCAACCGATGCACAATTGGATAGTCTTAAAACATTTTTAATTTGCATTAAAATCGACATTAAAAAGCTCCTACATGTTTCGGTGTGAAACACCATCATCAGGGAGCATACTATTTGAACCTTGCTAAAGCTACAATTGTTAAAATACATTGACGTGGTTCATTCGGCGGTGTGGCCGCATGTACGTTGTATTATTATTTGGCCTTCGTAGTCTATGTGTGTGGCATTGGTCGGAATTAGACTCTGAGTCTGAATTTTAATAATTATTAAGACGCACGGTATGTACGTGAAAAAAAGAAACTTATTTACATAATTAAATATTCGCAGTACTTAAGATTCGGATTCTGTGGACACTGCACTCTGGCCCAATGTGTGGGAACAAGTGCTATGCAGCAAAAGACGGTTACGTCACAGCAACCTATGTAATAATAATAATAATAATAATAATAATAATAATAATAATAATAATAATAATAATAATAATAATAATAATAATAATAA
>Ga0268261_10001532_pt1 | contig 16001 bp, 13 predicted proteins | sample TergutNc150P1_FD_190353 | JGI IMG/M metagenome (GOLD analysis project Ga0268261, IMG submission 190353) | Nasutitermes corniger P1 segment gut microbial community from laboratory colony in Florida, USA - Nc150 P1 (SPAdes) (version 2) | ecosystem: Host-associated > Arthropoda: Insects >... | reverse complement strand
ATTTGAAGACCTGTATCCATACAGTCGCCTTTGACCAGATGCTTATAATCAGTTATTCTAATCCATGGTAGTAACACTGATCCATACTAGATGATCTGTGATTCATACTAACGGTAACGCGCGCGCATACACACACACACACACACACACACACACACACACACACACACACACACACACACACATGGTGATTTCTGATCTGGCACGTGGTTGTAAAGATCTGTGTAACGAGCTAATCCGTGGTAACGAGGAGATAAAGCGCAGTGTTCGGATTGTGTGCTATGTTGGGATTGTTTGCTGTGGTAGTACTCTACGGTTTTTTTTGCAGTTGATTCCGGTGTTGTTTTGATAAAGGTTAAGAGGATGTTATCGTTACGGAAAGTGTGTGAAGGTTGTTTTGATTGATGTGTTGATTATTGATGAAATGCGATTGAGCGGGATGTAAAGATAACGTACATTAACAACTGTTGATTAACCCTTACACCGCTAACGTGGAGAATAGGATGAGCACCTAATAATGCCAGAAAATGGTACAAGGGATTTAACTCGGCGTTTAAAGGGTTAATATTGATTATTGCGTTGACTGAGGTGTTTACTATTTTTTCATAATATCGCCGTTAGAATGTAAACGGTGTGCTGCTACACCAGAAGGTGTTACAACAGCTACAGAAATTGTGATCTCATATTCTTCATCTTCCTTAACAATCCCTAATGGTAGGTATGATTTAGTGATTATCGATGCTATTGTGACAAAACCGTATTTCAGTGTTCATAAAACATTTTTGGAGCTGAAGATATATCACATAATAGTAACTTGTGTGAACCCTTTATGTTTCATATGTTATATAATAATTTTCTCATTGTGTATTTTTAGCTTATGTCATTACTTGAAGACGAATTTGTTCATCTCCAATGTTTTATCAACCTTCTTATGTTGGATTCAGAAGAAATCACTATTTGACTAATATGTTGGAACCAACACAGCACACAGTGAATAGTTTTTGTTACAAAAGGAGTTCACCTGGTGGTAACAATGTAACCCAAGACACTAACCATATGAATAACAGTTTAATTTCTGTATTTTCTGCTTTCATTTTTACACAGGGCTCAGCTGTAGGTGGAGAGACTGGGCATACTGTGCAATGTAGAGCATGCCAGAAAACTGCCTCAGCTGTATGTTTGCAGCTAGCATTTCTCAGAGAGTGGTTTCACAGTGGCTGAAAGAAATACATGTCTGGACAGTTTTACAATTCCAGATGTTTGTACAGCAGTTTCACACACCTATGCAGCTAGACATTGTGTAGAACCCCCTTTGAATTCTTTATCCTCTGAAAAAGACCTTCATATCTTGGCCCATTAAAAACATATTCCACAAAGTCCATAACGTCACTGACTGAAGAACCTACTGCAGTCCAGTCAGTCACTTCCTTTCCTTCAGTTATATCCCCAGAACAGTCATTAAAAGCAGATACTAGAAATTGTTTCAGCAGAAGACACCACCTTTCCCTTGGCTGGTCAAATGAAAGTGCTTCTGGTGGAGAACTTGCAAACATCAACCTTCAGAGTTCTTCCCCAAAGTGTAAACTATGGCATTTCCTAATAAAAGAGCTTGGTTTGGACAGAGTGCCAAAACTTACTCCACAGAAATAGTGTGACATAATTCAGATCAGAGAGAGAGAGCATTTTGCAAACTTAGGAAGAAGTACATGACAAAGAAACTGAAGAAGGTTGTCACTTGAACAGTTATCCTTTGATACAGTCTCTTTCATCAAGATTTTTGGCAACAATTGTTAGGAACAGAAAGCATAAGCCAGAGGGCAGGGGGTGGAGCTTGAAAGAAAAGGTGTTGGCTCCATCCATCCTGAAACATGACCTTAAGTCCTATACCTTTCTCCAGTCACTATTTCCTGTACCTTCCAGACAAACCTTAGAGACCATTTTAACACTATTCTCTTTAGGACGGGTATAAATGCCAACGTGTTTATTACACTCAAGGGACTCGACAGACAGTTCCTGATGAAGATCGCATGTTGTCTCATGTTTGATGAAATGTAAATCGTTCTGCATGTTTTGCCATGTGGGCAGTAAAGAAGTTTATGTCTCCACAGATGTTGAAAGGAATTTATTACGCACATTTCCACTCTATAATCTCATACGCTATAATTTTTTGGGGTCACATAGCACCCAGTACAAGAGTTTTTAGATTACAAAAGAGAATAGTAAGAATTATGATGGGGGGTAGGAGTAAAGACTCATGTAGAAAACTGTTCACCAGCCTTGAAATTCTTCCACTCCCTTCTCTCTATATTTTTTCCCTTCTCAGATTTGTTATAAAAAATAAGGAACTTCTCACCACAAATAATGAGACTCACAATTATGGTACTCGACAACATCTTGATTTTCATTACCCTTCGGCTAATTTAAAGAAGTTTCAGACTGGGGTGCACTATATGAGTGTAAAGATATAAAATAGTCTTCCTATTTATATAAAAAATGAGATTAATAACACAAAAAAAATTTGAATCTCCTGAAGAAATTTTTACTTGAGAAGTCATTTCATTCATTGGAAGAATTCTACAATTTCGCATAAGGATTCATCTCAATTCTTTATTTTATTGATCTCGTTTTTAACTACTTTTACTTACTGTAAATGTATTTAAGCAGTAATTCTAACCCTCCACAGTATGTATAATCATACTTTTAAATATTCTTGCTTACCGCAAATGTATAATAATGAACATTATCATTTCGAACTATGTTATTCATTTTTAATGCACTTTTTGCATAAATATGTAAACCCACTGACTTACACAATATCCAGCTGTATTGTTGAACTTTGTATATATTGATGTACTCTATGACTATTTCTACATCCATGTGGTTTACACCTTGTAATGGATCTATGGAAAGAGAAATAAATTGAAATTGAGAGACAACTTGCATTTCAATTAGAAGTTTGGCCGTATTGAGGGGCTTTGAGGACCTACAAAGCCACAGCAGACAAGCAGTATTGCAGATCATACTCTATGGTCTATGTAAAGAGTGGAAGCAACCAGTAGTTTATTACTTCATTCAGAGAAATACTAAGGCTGAGATGCTTATTAATTTCTTGATGTCAAACTTTAATTTGTTGATGCCTGCCACATTGCAGGACTGGAAGCTGTTGTCACCTTGTGTAACATGGGTGCCAACAATTACAAGGCCTTGAAATGTTTGGGTGTTTCTGAAAAGATGCCTTTCTTCAGGTTCAGAATTGAGAAATTTAGCTATATTTGTTCCTGTCCATCTCCTTAAATGTGCCTGCAACTTTTTCCTGAATTGTGATGTAGCAAATGCAGAGTGTGATATTAGTGTGAGTGGGAGCAGCTTAAAGGTACGGCTACATTGGAGGACGTATTGAAACTGTATGGTGTTGACAAACATAGTGTGTATTGCCTGCTGCTCAAAATGACTGAAAGACACGTGAAATCTTGTGCCCTGAGTTCATTGAAAGTTAACTTGGCTGCACAAGTTATGAGCAGCTGTCAACATTCTGGTCACACTAGATAAGGACAATTGCACTGTGAGTCTGAGTGACATGTTGGCTTATCAGCAGGTGGTGCAGCTCTTTCATCCATTCCTTTGGCATGTGCAGAATGCAATGATTCCTTGCCGTTCTTAGGAGCTTCGTCCATTCCTCTCTGTTATGCACTTTCTTGCCACCCTTCTCCACCAACTATTTGTCCATCCTCTCTTACCTCATCTTGCCATCTATTTCTTGGTCTACCTCTCAATCTGTAAGAATCAGTGAATAGTTGTGGTTTTGACTGATAATAAGTAAACTGACTGCTTACATCTCTATTGTCAAGAATGTTATGTTTCTCTTATATGCATTCGATTATGACTCATGGCGTAATATACTGCATACATACGAAGGAATTGGCTGTGCTTCTGCTTCTTGTGTTTTGTAGGATTCATTATAAAATATATATATGATAGTTATTTTATGTCTATATTACATTTGCATCATGACAAGCTCTATATCCTATAGGTCTGGTTTTGACCTTGTATGGATTGACAGAATGCATAATAAATGAATGAATGAATGAATCTTGTTGTTCCCAAATTCATATATAATACTCTTTTGGGAATTCTATTTTCTTCCATTCTCTGTACATGCCCAAACCAACATACTCTATTTATCCTTATTGTCTCGATTATAGTAGGTTTTTTAACTCTTGCATAAATTTCTCTATCCGTTAATATCCTCCAATTTTCTTTTTCATTCTTATATACTGGGCCTAAAATTCTTCTATACACTTTCCTTTCAAAAATGTTCATTTGCTTTCTATCTCTCTTTGTTAGTGTCCAAATTTCTGATGCATATGTTAACATTTTGTCTATTGTGTTCTTTAGTATTAATTTTAGTTTCTTTGATATGTATTTATTTTTAAAAAATTTTTGTAGCATAAAATATGTTTTGTTAGCATTGTTTGTGCTTTCTTGCAAGTCTGTTTGGTTATTGTTTTCTTCATGAAGTATAACTCCTAAATATTTAAAATTTTCCACTCTTTCAATTTTGTAATTTTTTATTTTCAAATGTCCTATTTTATATTTCTTTAAACTGTTTTTCCTTTCCACTATCAAATACTTTGTCTTTTCTTGGTTTATCTGTAGTCTGAACTTTCTGGCAATGTTTTCCATTTCTACAAAAAGTTTTCTTATTTCTATTTCATTTTTTCCAATAATTGCAATGTCATATGCATATGCTAATATATTCAATTCTTCTTTACCAATCTTTATATCACTAGGAACCATTTTTATACTTTCTATCACTTTTTGTAATCCCAAATTAAATAATATTGGTGATAAAGGGTCACCCTGTTTCAGGCTTGTTTTATTTAAAAAAATAAAATAAAATGTTCCTTCTATTCTAACCGCACTTCTTGTCTCCTGTACACATGATGGCAACTGTGATGCTTGCAAGGCATGTCTGATATCTGAAGCACCGTGACCAACCGATGTTTACATAGGCTTCCAGGAGTGCAACAGTATGGCACATTCTATAAACCATCACACTGACAAGTTGGCAGAGACTGTTGAGTAGTGCTGTCAGTGTTTTGGGAGGTACGATATCGGATGTGTCTTCCTTAGATATAGTCAAGTCCCATATCACAGATGTCATGAAGGAGAATGTCAACTGTGACTTTTTGTTCTCTTTACCACCAAAGAATTAAAGATAAAAGTGTGAGGGGTGTTACAAGAATTTCATTTCCTTGGTGGTGGAAGCAGAAGAATGAATCACTAGGTGAAGCAACTAGGAAGAAGGCCATAAAGAGAAGTTGCAGATTTTATTGCACCAGTAGGTTAGTATGAACGTACTGACTCTCTGTGTTTACCGTCTGGTAACAATGATGTGTGGAATCTGCATTGATTATTGTGATCAACAACAAGCATTCTACAAGATTTGGTAAGAATTGGTGTGCTGCTGCTCTTGCCTTACGGCAAAACCAGACCACATGACACTGTCAGGAACATTCAGCTCCGTGTTATGAACTGTTGTAGATATTCATATGGCTGCATTTCATCATTAGCAGCACAAAAACCCACTATGAGCCTCCTCTTCCCATACAACCTTCCACAACTGTTTATCCCTGGGGACCATCCACCATGTTTGGATCCCCACATTCATCAAATCTTCCAACAAAGTTTAGTTTTCTCCACTCTCCTGCTTTCTTTGAGTTTGAAAGCCATGGTTCTGGTTATTTCATTATCATCCATTCTTTGTACGTGCCCTGCCTACGCAACCCTGCTGCTGCTGCAGTCCTTCTGATAATATCCTGTGACCCATACAGCTGCTTCACTTCTTAATTACATTTTATTCTCCTTTCCCTTGTGCAGGACCGTATATTTTACGTAAGAATTTTCTTTCAAAAGGTCACATTTGTAGTTGATCACTTACATTAAGGTCCTTGTTTTAGTTCTGTACCTGAGAACATGTTTTAAAAGTGTTTTTTATGTCCTGCCCTTCATTTCATGAGTAAGTAGTCATAGTTACAATTGTCTGTGTCTATTACTCCATTCATGCCATTTTTCTCATTGACTAGTGAGCCCATGGTGTACAAATCCATACTTACTTACTCACTCCATAGAGCAGAGTTCTCCTTGAGAACCTGACCAGTTCTCAGTTAGTCAAGACATTCCCCACATATTACGGAACCCAAATGTTCATTACTGCATTTACAAGTGCCTGCCACCTGTTCCTATGCTGAGCCATATCAAACCAGTCCATGCCTCCCTATCCCACTTCCTGCAGATCCATCTTAATATTATCCTCCCATCTATGCCTTGGTTTTCCAAGTGGTCTCTTTCCCTCAGGTTTCCCCACCAAAACCCTGTATACACCTCTCCCCCATATGTGCTACATGCCCTACCAATCTCACTCTTCTCAATTTGATCACCCAATCAATATTGGGTGAGGAGTACAGATCATTAAATTCCTCATTATATAGTTTTCTCCACTCCCCTGTTACCTCATTCCTCTTAGGCCCAAATATTCTCCTCAGCACCCTATTCTCAAACACCCTCAGCCTGCATTGCTGTCAGGTTTCACGCCCATACAAAACAACAAGCAAAATTACTGCATTAGGCAAATAGCAGGCAGAGGCCTGAACATCTGTCATGAGGTGTGATACTTGAGCATAGTAATGCAGCCCCACACAGTGTGCAACTAACACAAGAGTTGTTGCAGTCATACTACTGGATACATAAGGAAAATCCAGCATATGGTGCTGACTTTGCCCATCGGGACTATTATTTTTTTGGGCCAATGGAGCAACACTTGGTCCGTCACAGATTTTACATGAATAAAAATGCAGGAGCCTGATATTGCCATGACAATTGTAAGAAACATGCCAAGATGAGAAGGCTGTCAGGGTGCTGTGGGAGTATGTCGAAAATTAATGATACATCACTGAAATAATTGAGCGTCATTTTATGTTGTTCCGACTGTCATTTAAATTATAAGTATGACATTGGGAATCACTTCTTCAACATCCTTTATTATCATAACATTGTTGTTTATATACGTGTAAAAAAACTGTAAAGCAATCCCTGGACAGTCGTGGTCGGACCCTGAGGGTTCAGGACAGTCGGCACTTAAAGGTGGTAAGTTGTCAGCCCTACTCACTGGCTGTCTTTATCCCCAAGGAAATATTCCTGGTGCTTATTTCTGTTAGAGGCTGAGGTGACTGTAGGGCTATAGTGTGGGAAAAATGAAGTTGATGAAAAATTCCAGTGGAACCATGAGGAATTGAACCTGGGATGAACTGGCTTGTAGCAGAGAGCCTCAACCAACTGCGCCACTGTGTGCCCTTTTATATACATGTATTCTTGGAATTTGCTTTTGTATTGCAGTTTGTGGTATGTAGTGGGCACTGTGAAGAAAATTTCACAATCAGAAATTAAGTTTCTTTTTTATATAATTTTAGTAGAACTTTGAAATTCACCATATGTGGTCCTGATCTTGAAATGTGTATTTGTATTGATATTCGTTCACTTCCTCAGTTTGTTTGAGACAAAATATGGAACACTTCATACACAATTGGTGGGAAAAATATATGATATTAAATATGAGTACATTGTAAAAAATGTACTGATCTTCGGTAATTCAGTTTTCCCAGTGTGACATTTCCATCAACACTTAAATTATTCTTAAAATTCTTTAGTACAGTTTTTTTGAGGTGTTCACAGTGGTGAAGATTCATAAGGCGATTGGAGTTAGGACACCGTCAGTCTGGTACATTCTTATGAATGTTTTGGAGGAGCATTTTGGGTCCACATTGGCAGTATGTCCTGACTGAAATCTTGGTACCAAACAGTCAGATTACATGATTCCATAACCCAGAACACTATAATTTTGAATCTTAATAATATGCATTTTCCATGCACTGTATCGTACCACTCACTGTTACAAACCCACTACATACGTATTTTAGGCAATAAATATAGGTTATTATTTTGCAATATACTTTAAAGGGGGCAGAATTACATCAGAAAAAAAATACAATAAAAATGATATGGTAGATGGTACTCGGTTTGTAATGATTTGAAGGTTGCAATTTTTTAGTGGCATTTTGAATGGTGGGGTGGTGAAGAGTGGGTGTGTTACAGCAGGAGGCTGTTACAGCGATGTCATGAGATGTAGTTCAACAAATTACCGCCAGACGCATGTTTTACGTGCGGCCACTGAGCAACGCCAGCTATATAAGGACGACAAAGCCCCTTTTGTTGCTATAATTCTACGTTTTCATGGAATTTCCAATCTGAAAGAAGTATTAGAACCGCGCTTGTCTGGGCTAGTGTAACCGAGAAGAGCGCAGTTCTCATCTACTTCGCGGCAGAAGCCTGAAATCATGCACTGTAGGAAGTATTAACCTGTGTTTTGGGGTGTGGCAGTAATACTCGAAACCTACCTACAGAAGGAGCTATTAATGAATGGTGAGACACTGAAATTTGATCACAAAAGATGCCCCAAGTTGCCAAAGCACATAAATTACCCAATGTAATCTGCCACTCATCATAGGGATCTGTTAAGCATAGTTTTTGACATACTTAAAAGGCCTATATTAATGTTAGGAGTTTCATTCTGTAGACCCAGCCAGCTCTGTATGTCAAATTGGCCCCTGTCTCAAAGCCATGTGTTGTATAAAGTTATGAGCAAAGTTTTGGGGAAGCATTTGAGTCCTCTGTCTTTGGGAATATTATTTTTAAGCTACATGATTTTCTTTATGACACTTACACCTAATAACCGGATGCAAACCGACAGAAGGTAAGGTTGTCTCGCGGCATGCTAAGCAGGCCCTGAGAGGGGATAGAGGTGTCACTCTACCCAAACTCTACAAGTGCTAAAGAGAGTGGTTGCTTAAAGCCCCGGCTGCGCTAGCCCTGGGAAAGAGACCCTGTATCCGTTGTACAGAAGGCTGGATGCAAAAATCGATAGAGGAAAGAGTAAACTGCAAATTTAAAATGTACACTACATGATTTTATTTTTACTCGGCAATGCTTTTGCTGTAAGTAACGTACACAATTCAGAATTTCTTAAGTATTTTCTGATATAACAGTCGACTGTAGTGCACACATCAGGCCCGGATGATGACCACACTTAGTGCGTCAACTTACAATAAATAATATGTGATGATCATAACATCTTCCTTGCACTACTTTAAAACGCCGGTTGGCCTCCAAACAAAACTTGTCAATCCCCATTCCAATCCTCTACTATCCAGTGCATGCAGAATCCTTTCTTCCCACATTGCATTTATTCCCAGTTGATCCATAATTCCTATTCATTGGTGTGATATAATTACTCTATTTGGCCATTCCATTAACACGGAATGCCCAAGAAATTTTAGGCCTACTGTACTCTCTATTATTGTTTCTTCCGTACATCTTTTTTATACTTAAATTTACATTATGTCCTTTCTTGGTACTTTTGCATCATCTAATAACACGTGTCGAATGCAATTAATTTCTTTTGTTCCTTCAAATTGCCAATACTTCACCTTCGCAAGTGCAGGTTTCCTCAGCAAAGCCTTTACCGTGTTAAAGTTCCCTTACAGATTTGCAAATCCCGCTGTTTTGAATTTGGAGCCGGGGTAGAACAGCCAGTCTAGTAACTTGGCTACGGTCTGGACAATCCAGGGTTAGAATTTCGGCTGGGGCAAGAATTTTTCTCGTTTCCGAATAACCCAGACCTGCTCTAATGCCTTTATCTTCACGGTGTGTGTGTGTGTAGTGAAAACTTTACCATTTTTACCACATCGCATTAACGACTTATACAATTATCTTGCATAGACCAATTATGTTGCATGTTTCTTCCATTCTTCTCTCCTACCCACAAATTGACTTCAGCATAAACCGTGTGTTCAGTGGACTGCATATATCATATTGTGAGGTATTGAAATGTCATTCTGCGTTTGGTCATCTACAATTTTGATGATCAATGGCTAGGCAGGGGAACCGGAAATCGCCTTTACCTTTTTACTTTTAGAATATTATATCAGTATAATGAGAGTTTTACATGAAGTAATGCTTAAATATTTATATGTAACGCATGTAGTACCTATTAAATATACTTAATGTGACATAATTCTTAAGTCTTTAGTTAGATTCTTGATCATTGTTGATTTTCCGCTCGTGAAGCCTGCGCAACACACCTGCGCAGTTAAGCTCTTGAATATAGCCGTCACCTGTGTTGAAAAGGTAAGCTGACAACCGTATTGAAAAATGTTAATTTTTAAGTAATATCTTTACTGGGCACTAGAGGTACGTTGAAAACAGTATCACGTATGTTGATTGTGTGTTTTATTGCAATTGTCATTGTATATTGCTGTTATTTTTCTTTGTCCTTCTAAAATATGAGCGGCGTCCAAACGATCTCCATTATGCGTTTCATGTACAAAACGTGAATCCTTTAAAGGGGTCATAAGGTATGTCATTCTTTTATCATATTGAACGCTGGATTTTACGAAGTAAGCGCAGTTTATGATTTGTTAAATGGATTATTGAAGTACTTTTGTTAGGCGTAGTTTAAGTCCCTAGTTCCTACTCGGTGTAGTGGTCTAACACCTGGTTCATTCACAAGGAAGGATGTTCTTTATTATGTAGTACTGCTCATGCGATTAGTACCTTTTTGGCCCGTGGTAAATACAATTATACCACAGTTGTTATTTGAGTAAAATTTATTTTCGGGAAATTTTTCTTTGTAAAAATTGTTCCTAATGGTGCGCGTGGTGTGGAAGTAACATTCCTTCTTTAATGGGTAGGGTTTGTTAAATGTTTGACAGTGTGATATGTAGCATAATTTACAGCATGCACTACATACCTAAGTAATTTTGGTTTGAATTTTGTATATTAGTTTGTACACAGCTCTGATTCAAATATTGCTTCTCTGTTGTGAATCTTTAATAAGAGTGAAATGTGAAAGGTGATTTGCAGATACCATTAGTACTTTAACAGGGGGAAGGATTATTTTGTCAGCTGTTGAATGTGCGTGGGGTTAATGTTGTTGAGTAGTATGAAAATCATGCAGCTGAACCTCTAGTACTTGATGATGATGTGTATGGCATTTTTATTTGCAGTTTGGAAAGGTGTAAATTGTGTAGGATAGGCATTGATCAAGTTGTGGCAGAATTGGTCCAAACAGGAGGTAATGTGCTTACGTATAGCTGGAATGGGGAAGAATTGCTTTAGTAGTGATGGTCTCTGTTAATGTACCTGTTTGTAGGAAGGATGATTAAACTGCCTATTTAATTATTGAGGTATATAACATACCAGTTATGTACCCAGTTTTTTTTTCCATATTTCTTCTGTCAAGGTTGATTTGATATGTTGATAAAATTACTCAGAATCATTGGTGTGGATTGTGATGTAACAGAGCAACTACCGGTTGTATATTCTGCATTCATGAAATGCTGGAGAGGAATGGGAATATAACAGGGCAGTAGAGGAGCTGTTTGGGGATTTAAAGAAAAATTGTTATTTTGTTAGGAAGGAAATTCTGTTTAATTTATCACAGAGTTTGGTATACCCATGAAATGAGTTAGATAGGTGAGAATGTGTCTGAAGGAAACTTACAGAGAAACATTTATGTGATAATATTTCCTATTGCTAGTAGTCTGAAACAGGAGATGCTTTATTACCAGTGGTTTTAACATTTGCTTTAGAGTGCTTGAAGAAGAAGCTAGTAAAGGGGGTTTGAATTTGAGTGGGGCACATCAGGTTTAGGTCTGTGCTGATTTGATGAGTAAATACATAAACATTAAAAAAAGAAGGGCACCTGCTGTGTGGATTACAAGTAAGGCAGTTGGTCTAAAAGTATATTCAGAGAGTGATATTCTTGTTTACCACCAGAATTTACAGAATTATAACCTGAAGGTAACCCATAAATCCTTTCAGATGTGGTGAAGTTCAAATATTTGGGAAGAGCACGAACAAGTTACAACTGTATTCATGTAGAAATAAGAGCAGATTAAATTTTGGTTATGCTTAGATTATTGGACTTTACAGTGAAAAAGGAACAGAATGTTGGAAATGAAACAACATTATGACCAACATAATTTCTTCTTTTTGCTAAATGTTACTAGGACCATCATATCAAAGGGTGTCATGAATAAATTGCCTGTGACCAGTAAGCTCATTTTAAATTCTGATGTGACAGAATGTATAAATTGGTAATGAATACGTACATGCTGGCACTAACATCCATCCATTGCAGTTGTTATGTAGAGGATGTATTATATTTAATGTGGCTCAGTACAGGGACAAGTGATGGGTTTAGCGAGCACAGTAGTGAACCAGTGGGTTCCATAAAATATAGGGAATTTCTTGATTGTTTAAGGAACTGTTAGATTCTCAATAAAGAGTTAGTTTTGAGGGCAGGAGGGTTCTGTGGGTAAAGAATTTGGCGGCACATTAAGTGTAGTCAAAACTTCTCACATGTCAGTAATTTAATGCAGATAGAATTTGCTTACTGATTGTTTGGTCATTTGATGTAGTATCTTGCATAAGATTTTGTGTTTGGGGCATCAGTACATGTAGTTATGCAGAGTGATATTCCTGCTATTCCCGAACACTTTTTAGTTCACAGTGTCATCTGTGCAATATACTGGAAGGTTTGTCATTCTGGAGAAGTGATGCAGTTCTTAAAAAATGCCCACAGTAGACCAGATGATAAGAGTAGTCTCATTTATTTTCTGGGAATTTTATGTGAGAATTGTTGCATACAGTTTGGTGTCATAGGAACTGTGATGTTGTATTGGTGTTGAGCTGTCATGGTAATCAAGTTCAGTGAGATCGTCTCTGGCTGATGGCTGCACCAGCAAGTTCAAGTACAACATTTCTTCAGAGAGTGGCTCTTGTCTTCTTCATCAGGCTTCTGATGTGATTTCACACCCAGTTTATGCATAGAGCATACAGGGTGCTTTTGAACCCCCTGTACCAGCTGTCAGCCAAGAGGATTTTGATTATGTCAGTGTGATTGCTATTTACAAAAAGGAGTTATTATGTCCACTGGTGCATTGTAATTTAGTTTTCACTGGTGGAATGCAGTTACCAGATAAAAGGGAATGATGCTGTTGATTTTGTGTTTCCTGTTTCTTATGTTTGCACTTCATTTGCATGACTTAACATTAACTAAATATTTAATAGAATGGTAACACCCATTTCTGTCTGAGTTGATGTACTTTCATGAAATTTGGGTGAGGGTTCGAGTAATGTGACTCACTCACCACTAGCAAGTGTATTCGTCGGTAACTGTACTTGTTTGCAGTTCTACTGTAATAATGGCGACACCAGTTTGTATGTTGATGTGTACAACCTTACTGTTGTGCCATGTCTTGACAAATACCATGCACGAGGTCACCATGTTGCCCAGAATCTCAGAAGCTTTAACTCCCAGTTCAACATGCCCTTCATTAGTGAGCAGCTCACTCATCACCACCAAAAGTAGTCTTACTGCCAGAAGTGTAGCATAGTATGGCTCTGTATGGAGAAACTGTAAAGGTTCTTGGTATGACTGGTGTGAAAGGAAGAGTGGTAGGTGAGGGGGCTGGTGCAATGTGGTACTTATCAGGTTATGTGTGTTGATTTTGATGTATCGATTATTAGTTATTTAGTTTTTTATTTCAGTGTATTTGTAAGGATTTTTAATTATTTAGTTTGATTTATGTTCTTTTTGGGATGTTGCTGATAAAATGATATGAAAATGTTACATAATTTTTGAAGAATAACTCAGTTGTGGACAAGTGTCTTGTACGTGTAACATGTGCATGCATGCATACACACACACACACACACACACACACACAAATATGAGTCAGGGTAGTAGTGGAAAGTTGAAGTTGATTAATCATTCAGAGCAACGGTCTGCCATGCCCTGCAATATGTAGCGCCTAAATCAGACAGATCATGAAAAAACACTGGAGGTATAACTCAGAGGTAGAGTTTCATCACTAGCCAGTGTGTTCAGAATGAGTGTAGCTGTACCTCTTTTCCCCCTGTTTGCCTTATGATATGCACAGGTACTACTTTGCTGTCTACTTTTCATTGGATTTGGTGCTTCAAACTGTTCTTTGTATGTTGGGCACTGGGCAAGCACCAAGCACATTATTTATTTGTTGCCACTTTCTGCTGTTTATTAACAGTGTCTATATGTGTGTGTGTGTGTGTGTGTTTAATATACACACACACACACACACACACATATATATATATTTGCTGTTCTTTGACTTGGTGATATGTGTCTCTATATTTTATTAAGAATTGTTTTACAATTTTGCAGAATTGCTGGCATGGTAACTGAATACAAATGGTACGAGAAACATGTCTCATTACAGTTAGAAAACAAGGACGTAAGGAATTGCTTTATGACATGAAGTACAAGCGAAAATGTGGAATATCACTTGAAAATGCTGGGAATTGAAAAATGGTGGTGTGTCAATAGCAGGATTTTTATTAAACTGGATAAATTCAACCAGTGGTGCATCTGTCCATGTGAAGTCAGTCAGTTGAAATCCAATTTTAGACCTTAACTTCCCAAAATTAAAAATGGCTTTATTAAATTCAGAGTGAATCAAAACAGGAGGGTGCCTTGCTGCTTTTAAGTTGGGAGTTGTTGGCACAGGAATTTCAGTGTGCCAAGAACTGCTGATTACTGGATAAGTCTTTCTTTAGCAGGGTTTCGTTTGAATGTGTGTTGTTTGTGCAGTAAGGAAATAATGCTGTTGTCAGCCCCTCCATATGTTCTCCTACTTCCAATGTTTGACAGACAGGAACAAGTCTGCTTGCTCAGTTTCTTGTCATTCATCTTGTATTCCAGCGTCCTGTTTCTGGTGGCTTAGATTGCTTGGCAGTAGGTCCAGCAAAAACAAAAAGTGCATTTGTTTTGTAAATTTGGAAATTAGCAGAGTAGCTGCATTTGAAACTGATGTACAGAAGTCAGGGGCTTGTTTGTGGATATGACTGAATAGGCTGCTGTCTAGGGCGCGAAATTGAGGGGAGATATATATTGAAGTTTTTTTTTTTAATTTCATAGTGCTTCATATATGCAGTATAGTGCCGATGTACTGTGTCGTGCACAAGTACTAGCTTGAGGCCAGAAACTGTGGAATTGCAGACGGATAAAAAATACTCTCAAACCAGAGTTCCAGCTAAGGTCTGCCCTTGTTTGGGGGGGAGGGGGGGGGTAGTCGAGGGTATCATTCGCCTAGGGCGCTAATTCTAGCACCCAGTTCACGGCCGTCCTTGACAAGTTTGTTTTGATCACGGCATTTAGAACTAAATAGAACTTTCATGCTGGAATCCACTTCTGTGCTGCGATATGCACCGTGTGCATTATTATAGTGTTCAGTGCGGTAGCGGGACTTATGCATTTAAGACTTCTTGGCTACAGAAGTGCGGTAGCATATTAACGGGCGGAACTTGACCACACATTTGCAATTCCGGACATCGACGCGGGTTGTCGCGGCGACACGGTAACAGGGGCAGGGTGTCTTTGGAGGCGGGCAGTCATTGATTATTCGCAGGGTTGCGGGCGAGTTTGTTGGCATACATCGGCGTGGGGCTGCTGTGAGATCGATTAGGTTTCATGGCGAGTAGCAGATGGGAAGACAGATTCTTTGCCGCTGTCTGCGATGCTGGTGATGCGGGTGGAAAGTTTGTTCGGGGAGCGTGCGAACTTGCATGTTTTGTGAGCCAAACTTGGCGTTGTTGAATTTCTTGTATCTTTTGCCGTCAATTGGAGAGGTGGCAACATGGGTGCATGTCTGCATCGATCGGATATACTGTCATGATATGGATGATGCCTCCAACACTTCAGGTCACGATCTGTGTATCAGTGTCTGTCTGTCTGTCTTGACGACTGTCGTGCCAATTTTCATATTTAGAGCATGGTCTGAGGCAGGGGGTCGGCCTCTCGTGGCCCGCGCCTGACCGCAGCTGAGAAAATTGTATTTAGAACTGAA
>Ga0268261_10001531_pt1 | contig 16003 bp, 15 predicted proteins | sample TergutNc150P1_FD_190353 | JGI IMG/M metagenome (GOLD analysis project Ga0268261, IMG submission 190353) | Nasutitermes corniger P1 segment gut microbial community from laboratory colony in Florida, USA - Nc150 P1 (SPAdes) (version 2) | ecosystem: Host-associated > Arthropoda: Insects >... | reverse complement strand
AGGAAACACTCCTAATCCTTCAGGAACATCATCATCATCATCATCATCATCATCATCATCATCATCATCATCATCATCATCATCATCATCATCATCATCATCATCATCATCATCATCATCATCATCATCATCATCATCATCATCCTTTTTTAACACCTTCATGCAGGGTATTTACAATTATATACCTGAAACAAACCATGTTTGTAGGGTATATAGCGTCGCAGCTGTTCTGTATTTACAATTTGTGCTACGTGTAAAGTTATTTCACCCATGAAATATGTTCTGTACTTTTATATTAGCACTGTCTGTAGTATGTATGCAGTGCCAATATGGCTGTTTTTGTAGCTCATTACTACTACTACTACTACTACTACTATGCTTTATTCTTTCCAATTCTTTTATGCATGCTCCACTGGCTACTGTTCTTGACATATCCAGAACTGCTTCCCAAACGTCATACATACATTTCCACCATCTTCTATCTCTCATGTAACCCCAAACTTCCATTTTTGTCAGCAATCCCAATTATAGAAGTGAAAGATATACCTGTTCTTGTAACCTTAATGCTAGGTGCTTTCACTAGACCTATGATATTACTCAACACTATCTTCCCCCAAGCAACACATATCTACCATCCCTTAACCAACCTCTTCTCATCATGCCCTCTTCTTCATGTTCCTCAAAATAATGCACTTGTACTTCTCTCTCCTTGCCTCTCTTCGACCCTTTTTTGATCCTTCATTTTCACATTATTTCCACTGTTCTTCCAAAATCATGAAGTCACTTCACTCACATGTAACATTCCATAACCTGGGCTGCCCATATCTTTACTCCAAAGTTAACTTTATGTTACTTCTCAAACTTACCAATTTACATTTTACACCATTTATGGGTGGTTTATCATTCCTAATCACTGTCTTATAACCTCTGTTCCTCACCTCACTGATAAAGAAGCAGCTCTCTCCTTGCTTATCTCTCTTCCCATACAGTGTTTTTCCATCCTGATCATAGTGGTCCCCAATTTCTTTGCATTATACAACACACCAGTTTTTTTTTTAATGAAGTAAACTTCACTCCAATTAAAGCTATTGTTTCTTCTTGAACTGTCTTCCCATTCACACATTTCACTTTCCATGCATCATATCCATTTACAGTATGTCTAATTCCACCTGCATTTCAATGAGTCTACTCCATAATCCCCTCCCCAAACCACCACTCTTTAAAACTGTTATAATAATACTGTCTGTACCATACTGGCTAGTCTTTATATTTCTCATATTTTCCAGTCCATGCATTACAATTCAGTTACCACAATTTAAACCAACCAATGCACACGATTGTATCAGGTTTACAATAATATTATAAAAACCATTAACTTCTACATGTTTCGGGCCTTACTGGTCCATTATCAGTGAGTACAATAATTGTATATAATGACTGCTTAATATACTGGTTTCTTGCACGTAAAAGTTCTTCTATAAACAATTATTTTATACAATTATTTTCCCCCCTGATATTGGGCCACAAAAGCCAGAAACATGTAGGAGTTCAGTGGTTTTCACAAGACTTTTGTAAATCTACAATAACTGTGTGCATTCATTGGTTTAAATTATAAGTCATGTCTGCAATTCCTTCACTCTGTGTCCTTCACTTCCTTTATCCTTAGAACTTGAAGAGTTCTCTCTCTTCTCTCGCACTATGTAACTGATGGCATTCAATTGAGTTTAGCTTCTGGCTTCAGGTCAGTTCTGAGGCACATTTAACATACAAGCTTAATATACCACTATACGTAATTTATTTTGTAATTTAAACATACCTAATGATATGTTTGAACTACAGAACTACATCTACTTATCTGTGCCCTTAAATTTATAAAAGAGGGCTTCAGACATGTAATGACACTGAATTATTTTTTAAAATGGCACAAGAATCCTGTTCAAAGTATTAGTGATGAGTAATTAAAGAATCTGTAGGAGAAATGTAATTTGGCCTTCTTTTCTTAGTAAATTACATTAAATAACACCTTATATTTGCACAATAAGTTATAACACAAATTAACAAAAAAAATGGAGGGGGAGAGGAGAGTCATTTTTTGTTGCAACTATTTAAAACCTCAAATTAAGTTCAGGCAGAGGTAACCACACAAGAAACTGAAGCAGGTTTAAAGAGTCACTATAAAATGTTCTGAAAAATATAATGTGCACTCATAGTTTTATTTACTCTATGAAACTAAACATGTAACGGCAAATATGATTTTAGAGTAGTAAAATTACCTCAAAATCATCATTTCTTATGCTTTCCTCTTTAATAAGTTTCTTCTTGTATTTTCTTTTATGCCTCTTCCTGCCTTCTGCTTCTTGTGCCTGAATAGACTTCAAACTGAAATGATTACGTTCTGTGCCCTCATCCATCAGCAGCAACTCTAATTCAGCCTGAAAAATAAGAATTTCATTAAAAAAAACTGCAAACTATTCCTCTGTGTTTTGTAGATAAGTGATGAGCAACTTCATGTCAAAGAAGTCACACAGTAAAGTTACAAAAATGTTTCTATCCCTCACACACAGCTGAACCTACAAAGGTATACCGAAAGTCATGACCATTGTGGAATTATGAGCAAATGTTAAGGCAATATTACAATGCACAATATATGATGACAAGTTCCACCTACTTTCTCGCACCAGAATGTAAATCACATTCACTGCCCCATCACAAGGACATATTTCAGTGCAAGAAAATGGCGGGTTGAGACGTGCTGCTGCAACGATGTGCTTTGATACAATATCGCTAAGGAGGAAATTCCCACACTGAATATTCCCATGACTTAAACATGCACACAGAAATGCATGTGTGGTCACTAGCAGTATCAGGCGATAGATAAAGCATTTTAAAGATGGAAACACAGACATCACTGATCAGACCTGTAGTGGTCACCTGCAAACTGCTTCTGGGTTATTACTCAGCGAGTAGTGGTAATTTCTTACTGATATTTCAGGTCAACCTATCGTTCCTGTCCTCAGGGTTCAAGAATCCAAAAGAAAGCCTGTAGCCCCAGACAAAGTTTATGTAGGGAACAGTTTGGACCATGAAAACTCTCAGTAGTATGGTGTCAGCCAACAGGGTTGTTGCAAGTGGTTGGATGGAGGGGAGTGTAGTAGTCAGTGCAGCTACAGAGACATGTGCCACGATAGCAGGAATTCTAACCAGTGTGACTGAGAGACAAAGAACACTCACAAGAGCGTAGTGGGAGGGGGGAAAGAAAGTACTTCATTAACTCTTTAAACGCCGAGTTAAATTCCATCTGCCATTTGCTGGCATTATTAGGAGCTCACCCTATATTCCACGTTAGCAGGATGAGGGTTAATAAACACAATCTAAAACAAAACAATAGCAGGGGGAAGCTGCAGCCCAGCACAACCGCACGGCAAAAATACCACATGCAGAGCCAGGATACACCGGACTAAATAGTGGAGGAAAGGGTAAGCACAAGCGCGAGAGAGGAAGCACATAGAAGACTAGAATAAAGAACAAATAAGTAAAAACCATTACTACAAGTGGTAATGAATAGCAAAATAAAACAAAGTAAACAAAAAAGAGGAGGGAGTAAATATCGTGGTCAAGTGCTACTCCATGGTAAAATTACCATATGCAAGACTGGGAGACCAAGAAACATAATAATGCAGACTTAAGGACAGGGGAAAATCTAAGGGAAGGAGGAGATGAGAACAATGAACAATTCAGTGACAATGAAATTCAGAAGGGGGATGTAGTCTCTTGGTACTAAACTAAGGTAAAGGGGGACAAGAGAGGAAGTGTCCAAGTAGTACTGGAAGGGCAGGGAAGAAAAAGTTGGAAAAGAATTGAAAAATAATAATAAAGGAAAGGGAAGGGGAGAAACAAAATGAAAGTAGAAACTGAAGTGAAATAAAAAAATGGTAGTGAAAGGGAAACAAAGGAAAAAAAGGTTTCCTGGCCCAGGGGGGAAGAATATCTGGCAGGAAGTCGGACCATACAATGGAGTGGGGGGATAAAAACCGCCATATCAGCATGGGAAAACAGGATAGAGGTAGAGGCCCCTGAAAGGGCTGTAAGTCACTACTAGTGAATGGGCCATCTACCCTCTCTAAGGAGGAGAAGGAAAGGTTTCCATGACCTGCTGAAAGTCAGGCCATCATCCCTGTTCATATCGTTAGGGTTGAGCTCCAACTCCACTGCCTCCCTGATAAGTTGTTCCATATATACAATAGTGAAGATCCGGGCGTCTTGGAATTTAATGACATGGTTATGGCTGAACCCAAGTTCTGCCAGCGCCAATGTGTCTGGATGTCCAAGCCATAAGTGCCAGTGGTGTTCTTTTATTCTGGTTTCTATAGATCTACCAGTCTGTCTGGTGTACACCTGACCACACCCACAGAGTATGCTGTAAACCCCTGGAGTCCTCAGTAACAGGCCATCCTTCACAGGATGAAGGAGACTGGAGATCTTCCTGGGTGGCTGGCCAACAAATTTAATGTTATATTTGGCCAGTATTCTGCTGAGCCAGCCATATATCATCTGCACATATGGAAGAAGAGCAAATGATGTGGGCTTCCCTTTCGGCTTGGAGGTTCTAACTGCTGGGATGAGGGCCTGTCATATCTGTTTGAAACTACAACCATTTTCCCTGAAATTGGTATTGAGTAACTCCAACAAATTGTGGAGGCTTTCCTTGTTGCAAAAAGCCCTGGTTCCGTGCACATTATGCCCAATAAGGCAATGGCATTCAAAGGTGAAAGGGGCAAAGACGGTAACAATTCAATGGACAGGACTACTGTCCTGTTGTGTACAACTTGACATACCAATACATTATGACCACTAGTTACAGCAGACAACAGCGCTTCAAGAATGTGCACCACCTGCCTTGTGAACATCACCATAATGAAGAAGCTTGAATGAAGGATAAGGCTTTCAAAATGTGGACTTAATCACTGGGAAGTTCAACAAAGACAGAGCAGTGAAAAATTCTGCCTCCAACTGACAGCTCACTGGTACATAAAATCGTGCCACACAATGTTGAGGATGTTCAAACTGTTCCTGCTGACTAGTTGTATTTCAACTTTGCAACCTCTGTATCTGCAGAAGTACACTGCAGGTTGCAGCTAATGTGGCTAAGTGGGTCATGATGCAAAAACATTTTGACAGGCTATTCAGATGTTCAATGTGGCTTGGAAAATATTAAGTGCTGCTAGAGTTGTGATCTGCTCTCATAAACCCTGAACTGTGACATATGACAGATGTTCTGGATGACATATTGGACAGCACTGAAACTGTCCAAGACTTTACCCAGAAATAACTACTAAAATGAGCTGTACCTGAAATTATTTTAGACTTCTTTATGCAGTAAACATGTTAAGTTTGTCTAGTTTTGGGTTTGTACATGTATATAACTAGTATTCTAATATTTTTAATGTTTAAGTGTAAAAATTTTCATTATAATGAATGTGATATTGTCACCTCCACAACTTCCTTGTACCAAGATGTCGCTGCACAGTGAAATAAAAGAGTATAATATGATCTTTATGTAAAGCACATTATACTGCTTCAGTATGGACCAAAACTGAATTCTCCTCACAACTTCTATTGATGAACCCAAACTTTTAGTACAGATCCAAATTCCCCATTATCAAAATAAAATTACAATGCCCAAAGTCAAAGCTGCATTATACAAAGAATCATAATTCTTTAAAAGTGATTTCAACACAAAATTATCTTACCACTGATGATTTTGCAAAAATCAAAGAAAGAAGTTCCATTCAATATGCATGTTCATTGCAGAATTTCAAACAATTTCAACGGCTAATTCAACTTATGAGGCTGAAGCACACACTGAACAGAGACAAAGAACACAAAAATTTTCTTTATTTCCAACAGTAAATTCAATATTTCATACTTCTGGTTTGAATGTATAGTGTTTCCAAATACAGTAAAATCTGTTTTATTCAGCATCTGATAATCCGGAAATCTCAATTAACTAGCAAACTGACAAACAGCTCCATTATATTTCACTCTTGCATCAGCATGCTCACATGTTCCTCCCTTTCCACTGAGTGGCAGTCAGATAGTATGTTACGAACAGTTGCTTTATTTCGTTTGCCTGCTGTAGAGTTTGTTGCAGTGCACTACCTAAAATATTTAATCAGTTTTGTCAAGGAAGGGGCTAGTAAAAAGCAGAAAAAACATAGTGTTAATGACAAAAGACAACTAACACATATGTAGTCAAAAGAGACTTGGACATGGCAAAAAACATAACTTAATGAAAGAGTATAGCACTGGATCTCTGACTATGATATACAAAACCAGGAAGACGAGCTGCTGAACTTCGCTTCTGCCACCATAACAACCAAGGCCATTATCAAATGCAGCTTGACATGGTGTTGTACAAGTGGTTTATGATTAAATGTTCCTGGGTGCATCTATTTCCAAACCGATGCTAATAGAACAGGACAAAGCAAGGTATATAAAAATGAGGCTTACAGAGGAGTGTGTTTTCCAGTGGTTGTCTAGCTGGGTTCAAGGCACAACATGCTGAAATGACAAAATGAACATGCTGGCAAAAAATTGTCCAATCAGGGAGCAGCAGCGGAATACACAAACATATTTGCAAGAAAAGTGTAAGAGGATGACTTAACAACTGACCAGATATGTAATACCAAATGAAATGAGCTTATTTCTGCATTGTTTGCCTAAGAAGACCCTCACAGGTGGTAATGAAAAATTTGCACATGGCTTTAAGTAAAGTAAGGACCAACTCACTGTCTTATGTAGCGCAAATTCCAATGGCACTCATTGTGTTAAATTGCTGGACAATGAAAACTACCAGCATCCATAAGCACTTAGAAACATTCTGCATACCTGTGGAATAGACAGGGCAATCAAATACCTGGAACAACAGGAAGATCTTCATGCACCTGTTTTTCCACTCTTTCCTTCCCTAAATAAGAGAACATTCCTGTAAGACTGGCATTCCTGAAGACAGGAAATGCATTTTGTTGCTTGATAACTGCAATGCACACTCTAATGAATATGAACTGCAATCAGAAAATATTTTTGTTCTTCACCTTCCTCCGAATATGACGACTATTGTACACCCTGTGGACCAAGAAGTCATACAAAATATGAACACTATTATCAGCAAGATTTCCTTCACAAGCCTGTGAATAATGAAGGCACAGTTAAAGAATTTCAAGGCACTTGTACAATCCAAGATGCCGTTTTCAAACTTGCATGTGCATGGGATTCAGTGAAGGCACCAAGCCTGGAGGGAAGTGTGGCCAGATGTAATGTTTGCTGAGGGTGAGTCAGATCATGAAGACTTCACAAGAATTAATGTTCACAAAAAGGCACAATTCATAAAATGGTTTCAACCTTTAAAAATATAAAACCCTCAAACCTTGAATGTTAAGGCAGTCAGGTAGATGTCAAAGGGGGGATCAATTTAGATAAAGAGACTGAAGTGTCACACGCCACAATTTATTAAGAACTAGCAGGGGTACAAGGCGTTGACCGGGATGACCAATGGCGAAACCGTATAGCAATTCTGTGTATTATGTAACAAAAACAGGGGGACGGAATAAATTGTGGAAATGTGTCAGAGTGAAATATGCGCCATGTTACGTACGAAAGGGTCCAGTACTTACACAAAAGCACACACGTGCAAGAAGAAGAAGGCAGCATCATGAATGAATGCAATGTCTTGTTCTACAATTAATAGGAAAGCAAAGACATCTAATGAAATTGGAATGTTACCGTCTGTTCGGAATGCCACTGAAGTTGTTTTCCCTTCAGGAGCCGGAATGCAAATGTTTCTAGGGTTTCCGACCCTCGAGCATGCAACATATAGTTGCCCATGTCAGAAGCATGGATCACAGTGTTGTCATGCCGTTCACGAAACATTTCCCAGAAAGAACGAAACAGGTTGAGAAGGTCGAAGAAGGTATCATATAAACACTGGGTCTTCCGACACAGACACACACGTGACTCTTGGGGTTGGCAGCACTGTGCTGTCATCCCATTAGCGAAACATCTCACCGAATGACGGGAAAGGTTGAGACGGCGAACGAATGTGTTGTCCCTAGACAGCATACGGAAGGAGGACAGACGAGGGTTAGATAGGTTTTAAGTTATCATTTGTACAAATGCAATGCAATTGCCATTCATTATTTACTTCCTTCCCATCTCATCAGGTTTCTATTTTCATACACGCATTCCGTTCACTTCTCCGCATTTTCTATGCTTTACGCACAGTGCATGTCACGCCCGTGACGTCACACCAACACACGTCGCATCACGAATATAACGCAGTAGTGGGGGAGTGTGGTGCCGGCAGCCATCTATTGCACACGAATCGGCACTCGCCCCCTTCAAAATAGGTCAAAAATGTGGGAAAGTTGAAGTATTGTGGATCCATACATACCCTGTGACCTCCTCCAGACGAAGGGGGAGACGTATGCAAAGTTCGGTTGAGATCGGTTCAGAAATGTGGATTTGTATAAGTTCCATACAAACAAACAAACAAACAAACAAACATTCATCTTTATATATAAGATTAATGTTGTTATGAACCCAGACCCTGAATGTAACACTCGTGAGAATGAATCTTCAAATGAAGAAACTGCCACAGAGAAAATTTCTTGGGCTAACACGGTCGATGTGTATTCTTCACTTCCAAAGTTTGCCAAAAGCTGGTCATGTTACTCAGCACAGGAAGTAACAAAGCTACATATTTTGCAATCCACTTTCTGCAGAAACAAAAAGAATGTACCAAGCAAGCAGAAATTCACCAGATGTTCCACAAGGCTTGTAAGTCACACATGGAATCTCCAGTCATATCCAAAGGTGATAAAGCCTGGGGAATGTAAGCATCTGTGATGAAAGTAACAGCATCAGATGGTGACATGTGAGGTACCAAGAGAAATAAAGTTCTAAATTTATTTTTTTCTGATAATAAAGTTTAAGTGTGTATTATATTGTTTAAGTTGTTCAAGAAAGACTACAATGTGAAATCATGAAAGTGAATAGTCATGATGGCAACATCAAAATGTGTGTATAATTCAGTGTTGTGAATATGGTGATTAAGAGAGTTAAATATTGGTGTTTTGTTTTTATTTTGTATATTAGATGTGCACCTTGTTACATAAGTAGTGATGGGAAGGGAACAGAAAGTGCAGCAAGGAAAACTGGATGCTACATGATAAATAAGGTTAGGACTGTCCTTGAGTGTGCAAGGTACACTACGATGCACATTATGCATAACGTCCTGATATGTAGAAAACTGTGACATCAGGCAACACTGTGGTTCCAGAGGTGCTAGATATTGTGAATTTTACTGTACATTTTTCCAAGGGCTTAAAAAAAATGACACTGGCTGCTGGTCATTATATTCAACACTGACATGTGATTTGTGAGTTTCAGGATGCAGACGTGACATACAACAACTGAAGAGACGGCATGTCAAGGTATTTTAAAACTGGACCAAGACCTGCAGAAGATTAAAAATGGGACAGAAAAGAAATGTCCTTGGAGTGTGACAGGCTCTCTCACAAGGCACTGAGAAGTGTAACAGGAAAAGAAAAGTATATACTGTAACTCCCACCATATCTTTAGTGTAAAAACAGCATGGAAATAGGGGAACATGGGAAAAAGAAATTAATGTGGTGTAAGACATTAGCTAATCACATATTTTGCAATAAAACGAATACAGCAGAATTCCTTCAATCTGATGTCTGATAATTCCCAAGTCTTGATGATAAAGCACTTGAGAAGAATAGTCCCAAAACTAGAAGTTTTGCTTTTTACCAGAAAAAAAGCTTCATAAACAACACAAGCATATTTAACAACATGCTCAAAAAAGCTTACGAAGGTGTCTGTACATCAACTGGCTTGGTATCTCCTGATCCCTTGTCTCCTATTCCATCAGCTTCTTCAGATATGAAGACTCCAGAACAAACAGATGATGATCTCACTGGCCTAGAACTACGAGTTAATGAAGACATCCAAAATGAAATACCCCTCTGATTTTTGTAAAGGCCAAGTACAGAAGCAGTAACAAAAAACTACCTGTAATAAGGTACATCAGTATAAGTAGTGTCTGATAATCTGGAGTATTTGATAATTTGGAACCTGTCATCCAGTCTCATACCAGTCAGATTAATGTAACATTGCAGAATTTCATTCTCACTAAGTACACACCTTTTTCTGTTTTGTTTGCTCATCATCTGAAGATGAAGGCTTCTTGGTTTTCTTTTTGTTGTTACTCTTTTTGAATCCTTCTTGGAATTCCTCCTTGAAATATCGATCATTCAGATCAATGTCCGACGGAATATCATCACTATGTTCATTCCCTGAAGATTCACTTGCCTGGAACAATTAAAAGCAAGTTCAGGATGGAAATTATAATGCCCACCTTCCTATAGATGCTCCAGTTAATATGTTCAGACTGGCAGCAAAAATACACTAATAATTATTCATTTTAGTGATCCATCTCTGCATGTAATTTCCACTAAGTACATTTCTCCAACTGTTTTTACCAGCTACACAGACATTCCATTATACAGGACAATTAAAGAAGAAGTAAGCACTTTCAGATTCAAGGAAGAGTAAACATGCACTGTGAGTGAAAATACTTATTACCAGTCAACAAATAAACTACAAATACTTGTTTCTAATGCCCTGTCAGAAATTAATTCCCCTTTTACCTACCAAAGGTGTATGTTGTGAAAATGACTGCTGCACAAGAAAAGTCATTTCATATTTTCCAGTGTATAAAGTCAAATTCACTGCCAAGTGTGAAATGTGAGTTTCACAGATGCTACAAAATGGAAACACCACAATGCAATTCAATTTATACCTGGTGCAAGATTCAGCATCTAGGTTTCACAAACATCACTGACAAAAAAGTGCAAAATGTGAGTAAAGCCTTTCAGCAAAGCTCATGATTTGAACTTAGACAGTTGAATGTCTTCAAAGAGCATGGCATGTACTACAGAAATGTTTGCATTTTAAAGCTTTGAAGTTGCATTTAATGCAGGTGTTCCAGCACTGTTAGTGCACTGAAGGTACTCAGGGAACATACTGGTGGTGGTTACACTTTGTCATCCTTCCACTTTGAATGCTGGTTCAATTCTTTTAATTAATTATTTATTACAAAGATCTACTTTAATTAATTTCTTATAAACAATTACTTTAAATTTACTCCACTTTCTGCCCATTTACTAGGAATCACACAATTTTAAATTATCCCTTGAATATTAATGAAAATTGTAAATTAAGATTGATTAGTAAGGTATAAACTTGATCTTTTTTGTTGCAATGCAGTAAGAGTCCTTGATGCCTTCATTGAGTATCTGTAATGACATTATTGCATGCAATTCACACTTATGTTTTCACTCACTAATCACACTTGCAATTCTTGTAAATGCACTCTAAATTATGAGTCCCTTATGGTTTGTAAACGTGCTACTGCTGCCTTATGTAGCTCCCTTTCAACATGTCCTACATGTTGCGTGGTTGAGCTTAGACTGACTCTATACACTTGCGCAAACTGAACACAAAGAAATAGATGCCACTACCCTCATGATTATGAGTCACCGTGCTAGTGGCATGGCTTGGTGCATAATGTTGTGCAATCGCTACAGCATAGTGTCAATCAAAATTGATACACAAAATTTGGCCTACACTTTAATAAACACAATGACAAAGACAAGTAATATAAGTTCCTCTGTGAGATTCACAAAAAACAAAGTGACTGATGCAGCACATTATATATACACAGCTATTTAAGTACATCGTCTGTCCGGAAAGTTTCCTGCCGATTAATATTAAAAAAAAAGTAACAGACCTAGAACAATGGTACCTTAGTCCCCTTCAAAGTACTCCCCTTGGGACCTCACACACTTATCCCAGTGTTCCTTCCACTTTTCAAAACAATCTGAAAAGTCCTTTTTCGGAATCGCCAACAGCTGCCTCGTCACGTTCTCCTTACTCTCATTTGCGGTCTGAAATCTCCTCTCTTTCAATGGCAATTTCAGTTTCGAGAAAAGCCAGAAGTCGCAGGGAGCCAAATCTGGGCTGTAGGGGGGCTGACAGACCTGGGTGATGCGATGTTTTACCAAAAAAGTCTGCATGAGAGATGAAGAATGGGCAGGCTCATTGTCGTGATGAAGATGCCAGTCACCACTTGCCCAGAGCTGCTGCCGTTTTCTTCTTACTGCATCCCTCAGTCGGCAAAGGACTTCGATGTAATAGACCTTAGTTATTGTCTGGCCTGGAGGAGCGTACTCATGGTGAACAACACCTTCATGATAAAAAAAAAAGTCAACATGACCTTGACGTTGCTCCAACTTTGCCACGCCTTCTTCGGACGTGGAGACTCAGACGACTTCCATTGGGAAGACTGGGCTTTTGTTTCAGGGTCATAGCCACAGACCCATGACTCATCTCCAGTTATGACCTTTTTGAGGAAATCTGGGTCATTGTTAGCGGTTTCAAGTAAGTCCTGTGCAACTGCAGCACAAAATTCCTTCTGCTCTCATGAGAGGAACCGCGGAACTAATTTTGCCACCACAGGTTTCTTGCCAAGATCCTCTGTTAAAATCTGTGAAACAATAGTCCATGGAATTCCCAGATCTTCTTCTAATTCTCGCACTGTCAATCACCGATTTTCGTTGATTGCAGCCCGAATGCTTTCAACATTTTCGGGTGTTCTACTTGTTGAAGGCCTTCCAGAACATCGATCGCTCTCAATGGATTCCTGGCCATCTTTGAAATGTCTGTACCATAATTTTATTTGAGCTTCACTCATTGAATCATCCCCCAAAGCCTTCTTAATCATTGGAATAGTTTCCGTGGACGAATGTCCAAGTCTGAAGCAAAACTTGATGCAGATTCGCTGATCTACTTGCTCGGTCATTGTGAATCCGATGGTCGCACAGTACACAAGCTACGTCAACGGTGTCCCACTAATGACTGACTAGCCCCACGGGAGAGTGAGTGTTCACAGATGCGCAGAAAGGTCTCCTCTGACTGGCTGCCAAGTTACATCAAGGCCACGCGACTGGTTCTCGCGATATTAAATATGGGTGGATACTTTCCCGACAGACCTCGTACCACAATGATCATGTCTAGGGTACTCGAAGTTCTCATCAAGTCAATGAGGACTGTGATGCCCCAAAAGCAAATAAGATTTGTGTTATACCATATCACAAAGTTTATGTATCTTTACGAGAAATAAAAGCAACAAGTGCATATACAGATACATATTTTTATTGCATTATAAACAGCACAGTCTCCAACATACGAGGGTGCTCTAAAAAATTCTCAGCCTAACAATGAAAAAACGAATTTATAATTTCAAAATTATTTTTACTTTTTAACATAATCTCCCTTAAGACTAATACATTTATTCCGGCGATGCTCCAGCGCCATTATCTCGTCCCTGTTGTGTGGTTCTTCATAAGATCTGCAAAATACCCCTCTACAGCTGCAATCGCCTCTTGATTCAAAAAAGAAAAACGCTGACCAGCGAGGAAGAGTTTGAGTTTTGGGAAGAGACAGAAGTCAGAGGGAGCCAAATCTGGAGAATAGGGTGGATGTTCCAACAATTCATAGTGCAGATCCCTTAATTTTCCCATTGCCAAAACACTTTTGTGGGCGGGTACATTGTCCTGATGAAAGATGATTTTTTTCTTTTGCAAACCGGGTTTTTTCTCACGAATTTTTTCGTCTAGTCTGGTTAAAAGATTGGAATAATATTCCCTGGTTAATGTTTTACCCTTTTCAATATAATCAATAAACAAAATGCCTTCAGCATCCCAAAACAGCAATGCCATGACCTTTCCTGCTGATGGAACCGACCTTGTCTTCTTTGACACTGAACAACCAGCGTCTGTCCACCGTTTTGACTGCTGTATGGATTCTGGTGTGTAATGGTGAATCCAAGTCTCATCCATAGTAATAAATCGACGCACAAAATCAGTTTTATTTTTGTTAAAATGCTGCAAGCACTGTTCAGAGATTTTCATGTGGGTGCGTTTTTGATCTGCTGTGAGCAAACGCAGCATCCATCTTGTGCATAGCTTTTTCATATCCAATTCTTCATGCAAAATATATCCTACACATTCTTTTGAAATGCCTATAGTCTCAGCAACTTCACGCACTTTCATCCGCCGGTCATCCAATACCATATCATGCACTTGTTCAATGATTTCTGGTGGTGTTGTACATTTTGGATGTTCTTTATGTGGATCATCTTAAAGGCTGCTATGGCTATGTTTAAACTCGGCACCCCATTTCTTAATTGTTGAAAATGAAGGAGAAGAGTCCCCATAAACTTTTACAAACTACCTTCAAATGGATTTCATTTGGCGTTAAACCTTCTTTTACAAAGAATTTTACAACTGCACAATACTCAGTTTTATCCATTTTAAGGGATAAAGACAACACTCCTGCTTCAGACTGCTGTATAAAACAAACTACTTGATAGAATGACTTGCAATTTCACATGGATGCTTATGACAGATTACCAACTTAGGGGGAAAAATTCTTGCCGAGTGTTGTAATCTATGGTCAAAACAGAGAAATTTTCAGACCACCCACATATTTCAGAAACCAATTGTGGCCATCTTCAAGGAGGTGTTCTTTAAAAGGATTAAAAATCTATGTTCTAAAGTACAAAATACTGATAAAATTATTTGTGCTAAACTGCATGTTCATATGGTGTGTATATGGTAACACCACCCAACTGGAGGTGGTGGTGTGTCTGCTGGTCTGCTGCTGTACTAAAATCAAACATCAGATAGGAGAAAGTGAAAGTGGGTCATGCGTATGCATGTTTGAATTGTATATCATACGTAAAAAGGGGTTTTTGTCTTTCTGAGATTGAACTGTGGAAACCTGTGGAAGAAATAAATCACAAAAAAAGTGTCATAGCAAATTTAGGTTTCCAGGTGTTTAAGTTCCTTTGAAATCAACAATATATCAACTGGTGAACAAATTATGAACTGTTTCCTGCTTAAAGAAGAAGTAAGAGCAAAGAGAAACATTCTTGCAAAATATGTGATGATACTGGTATGTCATTAGCAGGAGTTCCATGAAAATCTTTAAGATGGTGACGAATGGGAACCAGTGTATGACAATCATGTGTACTCAAAAATACAAACGGCTTTGTCCGAAACAAAAGAAACTTACAGTTGTGCAACATAATGTCAGGAGGCCAAATGTGTTGCTAGAGTACCGTTTTGTAAATGTTTCTCTGAATACATAATGGTGATGTCAATCCGTAGCAAACTTACTTTATAGGTAAGGAATGCTTTTACTTAACAGTCACATAATATTACACAGAAGATACCCATTAGCAGTATTCCTCAACTAAGAATAATGTGCCAATATATGACACTATCAAACATGGAGAGTGGTGTGCAATGTATGAGTACTGCAAAAGGAACAATCAGGTTAATCTTCTTTTCAAACATAATAAACTCAGGTAGATCCACTGGACAAATTCTCACACCATTTGTTGACAACTCAAATGATGAGAAAAATAAATGTCTTCTGAACAGACTGTGCAATGATCCAACACCCAATGACCACCTTGTGCAACATTTTTAAGACTGAATAATTTATTGTTTTTGTGGCCTGCTCACTGACCTCATCTGATACCATGTGACTATTATGTGTAGAGGACTGTGAAAGACAACAAATATAAAAACAACACACACACACACACACACACACACGTTTAAATTAGAGAAACCCGTGACCATGGGGTGTCCCCAGGGTTCTTGCAGCGGTCCAGGGTTTTGGAATATATTCCACAACTCGCTGCTTAATATGAACTTCACTCACCGTACCAGGGTGATTGCCTTCGCGGATAACCTACTGGTACTAACTCGAGGGAAATGCACCTTGGACGCAGAGAACTATGCCAACCAGGACTTACAGAAAATTGAAAACTGGGCCAGGGAAAACAAAA